>Ga0209589_1000776_pt1 | contig 47748 bp, 29 predicted proteins | sample CowpeawhiteBW_FD_187525 | JGI IMG/M metagenome (GOLD analysis project Ga0209589, IMG submission 187525) | Root nodule microbial communities of legume samples collected from California USA - Cow pea white BW (SPAdes) (version 2) | ecosystem: Host-associated > Plants > Roots > Nodule | place: USA...
ATATAATTTTACGACTTAGTAATTTACTGTTTTCTTTTTCAACCAATCTACTTATACCCATCATAAATTGTAATCGATTATTCTTAATATTATACGTATAAATACATAAAAAAAGCGAACACACAGGCACGGCAGCGCCTGTGTTTTCGCTAGTATACCATAATACAATTCAACCCTCACTTTTATGTTTTCCTCATTTTACAATATTTAATGAATTTAACTATAATTATTTAAAATACTTGCACGATTAATAAAATTGACTAAAATACCACTATTTAAATAAATTGATTAAAATATTGACTAGAAATATCTAAAAAGGTTCTTGTTTCCATTTTTTGTTGTGGTGTAAAGAATTGAGCACATAATTGGTCAGAATTGTAAAGAATAAATCATTGTCAGACTATTGAGCAGTCACATGAGCATAATGTCTGCTAGGAGGATTGACAGAATGATAAGTTTTTGGTACAACAAAATGTCTTCAATTTAAATCATCTTTTCAAGAGCTTTAGCACATCCCCAACAAGATGCAGTGATCCAGTGACAAGAACCTGAAATCATTGGTAAGAATTGGCTTAGTTTAAGCGTAGTATTATAGGTACGTGGCTGTAAACATTGGGAACAACACTTACTTTTTTTCTGTCCCATGAATAAGGAGAAAAAAAATGTAAAAGGAAGCACCATTCTCCATCTTTCAAAGACAGATTATACGAACCAGTGGTTAACCAGAATAATACATCACTGGGTTTCACCACCATTAATGGTGAAATGTATAAGGCAAGGAAAAGAGAAGAAACAAATGTTACTAAATCCAACCCAACAGAATAAACTTGACTTTCAGGAACATAGTGGTTGAACAAGACGAGGTGTCATACACAAATGAGACACCTCTGCAGAACGGGAGAGAAAAAGGTGAAGTAAAGTTTGATTGTCAATGGAATTTAACTTCCTGATTAAATAAAAATTTTGAGATTTAACACCAACTAAGGAGTATCCATCCATTAGCCAAGTCAATATAAGGACCAAGTACCATCTACGTCATTGTTACCTGAAGTCTTGTGGAAGGGTGTTCTTTGACACAATCCTGCAGCCATTTGATTGTCAATGGTAATGAAGGTATTACTGCACTGCTCGCAAAACAGTTATGAGAATGATCACCACTTGAAGCATTATCGTTAAGAAACTCAGGAGGTGGTACGATCTCCTTGCTATCTATCTTGAAATCCTTCTCAATTGGCACGGTTATTTCTGCAGAAACGCAAAATAATGCTCAGATTAGAAAAGTCAAGCTTTGTCCTCCAAGCCATCATCTCAGCATGCTGGCCTGTCTCACTATTTCATCAGGCAATTTGCTATCATTACTCATTATATTTACCATTATCTGCGAACAACTAATATTTTCCAATAAAGTTTCATTTCATTCTAAACATTGATATCTGAGTGTTATTTCCCCTTGAAGCTGTAAGAAAGACAATATGACCAACATCACTGTGAAGTCCCAAGAGACAACAAACATGTCACAAGCTGAAAAGACAAAGCATACCTTTCCCGTGTGTAATCTTCTCCCAAATTCTTTGGAGGTTAAATTGCCATGACAGATCTATGCCATGGAGGTCAGAAGAAATAACTGATGCACCAGAAACAACCTTACTATATTTTGACATATTTGGGACAAAAAGTGCTCTTGAGAAATGAATACCTAATCAAGGCTCAAAAAAAAGTAATTGCATTAGTGCAATGCAATTCATAAGCATCCATACACAAACAAATTCAAAGATAGTGAAGCAATAAAAAATGCAGAATGACTTAGACACCATTCCCTTTTTTCAACTATTTTTCTTTGAGCAGATTATCTAAACATGATGCAATATTTCACATAAATATATTGGAAATACATTAGCACCCCATGTGAAGAACTCAACTGATATGCTAGAAGGTTCAATGTAGTGTATAATTTAGTTTTAAATCCAGTCACAGCTTTTATATGTAAGAAAAACAACGTAAAGTCACAAGTCACACATAAGATAGCTTTTTTAGTAGAAGGTGAAAATAGCAAAATATGAGGTGCTTTGAAGTTGGAATACCTGAAGAAGCACATGTATTCACCAGCCGTGGAAGCAAAATATGGGGATTTCTCACATCTAAGCAATTGAATAGGAGAATCTACAATTAATCAATGCTGAATATTAGGAGAGAATTGATCATGAAATAAATGATCAAAAGAATTTCATGTCATACTTTTTCAGATTCAAGAAATCTCAACAAACATATTGATAAAAATAAACACGTCGATACAGAACTATATAAATAAATTATAAAAAGGAGGAAAGAAGCATCCAAGAAAGGATATACTATGATAAACAGCAAATGGTTAATCTACAGGAATATCTGTGACAATCAATTATTTTAAGAATATCTACCCGCTTAAAAGATTTCTCGTACTGCCCCAAGGTATTTCCTTTGTGTAGTATGTGACCATTTTCTGAAGATCCATCTGCCTTTTGCACTTCAAAAGACGACTCTGATGGAATTTCTACAGCATTAGAGAACCACTTTGCACAAGCCTCCATGCTCTCCGGACTATGAGCTCCATCCAAATAAAATATCAACTCTCCACAATTTTTGGACACAATTTCTGAACAGTGGGAATTTGAAGTGGAGGCATAAACAATCTGAGCCCTTCCAGAAAAATGAGCAGTTGAAAGGCCTCTCATAAATTCATCTGGCAAATTAGAATCCTGAAATTGCTATCATACAATGGAAAAAGTTAGGTGAAAATGATATTATAATGTAGACAGGAACATAAACATGTCTACACTAGATCATCAACTGATGAAAAATAATCAGTTAGAAGAATCTCAGAAAAAAAACAATTATCACGCACATGCAATGGAAAAAAAATTACAGGCTAATCCATCCTAAAGTATTAAAATGTGACCGACAAGGGACTCAACTTAAAAAATTCTTATAAAAGACATGTAATGCTGATATTGCCAATGTATTTAAGATTCTAATGCATGCATGAACCAAAAGTAATGGTTTAACCAACATTTTGATATTTCTTTTCCCAGTTCCCAGTTTTCTGAAGCCAGCATCTACAAAGTGAGACTGCAAGAGCAGCATTATAGAATTGGTGATCACCAGATAAACCAAGCTTTAATCCCTTTATTTGTTTACAATCTAAAGGTTCAGTCACTTCCAGGGGAACCTGCAGCCATTGAAAATAAGTAAACAATTAATAGCATTAACAATAGAGAAGCTCATATGCTCATCTGAGGTTGCAAATGTTCCGGCATGCTTATATGACTTCAGGCCTATATTTTCAAACTAAACCTGGCACGCTTTTATGGTGCCTTAATGTCTAGTAGTATTTTTGTGAACAGCATGCTCAGTCAAGGTGAGCAGAGGAGCCTATGACCATAACAAAAAGAAATTGGTATCGATAAGAAACAATTTCTTAGTGCTTTTTCCCTGAGGCAATTTATAACAGATGATGGGATTGAGAACAATGATTACCATGAGTTCTTTGGCTCTCTCAAGGATAACATCCATTGCTTCCGGAGGTTGTGGTACTGTGAAGGCAGGAACTTTAGGCTTCAAGAATAGGGAAGACATCAATTTTTCAGAAGATAACGCAAAAAGGGAAGTGAGGGAGCATACAAACACAAATAGAATAAAAGTACTACAAAAATCAGCTGATTTCCATATAAATCAATGCGCAAGTTTGGTTGGTAGGGTAGAATTTTAATACCTTAAAAATCCCTGCCTTGTGTGAAGCTATCTGTCCAAGAGTATCTCCTGCATAGATGTACTAATTTAAATACTTTTTCCATATTGTGGTAAATTCACTGTTGAAGAAAAAACACAGAAAATGAAGAATAAAAATGAGACTTTATTTGGATGGTGGAAATCACATTCCCCGACACAAGAAAATGTTAAGCTTTTTGAGTAAACAACATGCAAAACATCCAAAAGTATGAGACATACACACCCAATATTTCAGTGTGATCCATGCCAAGAGAAGTAATGCCACAAACAGTGGGCTTTTTTATCTGAAAGTTCGTAGTCATTTTTAAATGTATTAGTCATAAATCATATGCAACTGGTGGCAATTTCTTTAAACATTTTTCCTTTATTAGTTCAAGAAAATATATCAAACAGAAAATGTTGTTAACATTAATATTTTTGGAATACATCTGTGATACCATACATCAAATGCGTACCACATTAGTTGAGTCTTCTTTGCCTCCAAGTCCAACTTCAATAATGGCAGCATCAACCTACGAATGGGATTCAATTAAATGAAATATTAGCAGTGAGAAAAACAGTGGAGAAAAAGAAGAATAAAGAATGGCAACATAAGCAGATTAGTAAATATTAGTAAGCATAAAACTACAGGTAAAAGCCAAAAAATTGTATGCGTAACATCCTGCTATATTTGTCAATAAGTAATATTAATAAAGAGGTATTTTAATATTTATTTTTACTAAAAGCAAGTAGGAAATAACATCACTGTGCTATCTGCAATCTCAACTAGATTGGCACTCCAGACAACATCATTCATATGGGCATACTTAGATATTATTAAAGAGAAATACATAATGGGAAGGTCAAAACAAACCCAACAACAAAAACAAAACAAACCTATAAAAAGGTAAATGATGTGTCCCTACAGAAATCAATACTAAAAAAAAAGGCATAACATCCCACCAACTATCAATTTGATATTTAATACCTTATGCTGCAAGTAAGTCAGCACATCTATTACCCTCTCCATATATGTGTGAAACTTTGAACTTCATCTCCTTAAATAGGGCCATACAATTTAACCATCTATTCAAAAGCCTCCAAGGAACAATAGTAAAATTAGTAAATGCCATTAAGAGTATTTAGCTAATAGTTTAATTCTATACTTAAGTTAAAAGGAATATGTTATTAAAAGTTGGCCACTAGAGCTCATAGGGACAAGGTTATAAACCCTAACGCACTCAGATTCTCACATTTTAAATTAATGGGAGACAGAAGGAAAGAGAGAAATGAAAGGAGAAGACAAAAGAAAAAGAGTAGAGGCAAGGAGAGGAGAGAAGGAACTAGGCACCCCTTGGTTGTTAGTCAGTTATCTCCAGGGGACTGCAGCCACTTATGTGTTTCTTCTTCCCTGTAATTGTATGAATTGTATTGTGTGTCTCCTAAACATGTTTCCCCCTTCACCATGATAGTTTATCTACTTGTAGTGAGATTTGAAAGAATCTGCCATGACTAGTGTTCAATAGAGATTTCATATATTAATTGCAAGATAATGTCCGATTGAGGGATTGGGAAAGAGATTTTGATGGGGTATATGTTTTGCATTGTTTTATGTGTTCAATATTATGAGTTGGGTGGTTAGGAAGCCATTGATAACATTTGAGGATAGAAGCTGAAGATACAGAGTTTGTCAGAGTTCATGGGCATGAAACTTGCCCCCAATATTCAAGATAAAGTGTCACTCAATGTTCAAAAGTAAGAACGCTTTTGTCAATTCAAAATGCCTATAACTGTACTCGTTTCATTTGAAACCTGTATGAATTGTGATGTTTATGGCCATATATGGTGGTGAAGTATGTCAAGTAATGATTATGTGATTGTATATGAATATGAAAGGGTGTACTTTGGCAAGGGATGGGTAGTAACCCCTTCACAGCTCATACGATGACTAAAGAATGTTTATTATATTGTGTGTGTCACTAGGATACTGACTAAAACTATTGTTTCACTTGTTTATTCTAAAATGTTTTCAAATTAAGAAGGTCATGGAACAAGAAAGGAAACTTTTATTTAACTTTTACAGCTGTAGTAGCATGTTTAGAACCTTTAGTTTTCTACAATTAAGTAAAGAAATCTCCTGCAAGAGACTTATCCTTTTAAGAACTTGTAAGGTACCTTGATTATCTATGATTGAGATGTTATGTTTTTTATATTATATTGAGGTTTCCTATTTTAATTCTGCATTTCATGGATGCCAGTACAGTAATACCCACGATCACAAGGATGTTTCGGTATGAACTTGCAGCACGTTATACTCAAATAGAAGGTACAGCACATGAAGGGTAAAGATTGAGTAAGGATTCCTGAATCAAAAACATAATTTATCAACATGCAAACACACATATATTAACAAAACAGTGTTATTATGACAAAAGAAAATAGAATATTTGTTGGATTTCACCTTTGATTATTAGCAAATGATGAAGAACATAGTTTTCAAAGCCATTTAATTTAAGAATCATCTTGATAGTTTTAGATAGAAATAACATGCAAAAAACACATGGCAGCTGAGACAAAAAGTAATCCATCCCTGTAGAGATTGCAAGATATCCTTAAAATAGCTCAATAACTTTGTTAGGAGTCTCAACATTGGATAGGATAAGCTACTTGATGTGGTACCTAAACCAAGAGATTCTCTCACCTAATGGACTATCTTTGGGGTTGAGATCTACTTTTGTGCTCAAGTCCTTACAATTGATGTTTGCATTGAGAGCTGGGTTATAGAGAAAGTTACCTGTGGGCTAAGGTGCAAATTGAATACTAATAGAAGAGTGAAGCCATCTTAAGAAGAAAAGACCCACCACTGGGTTAGTGTCGAAAGGATGAAGCTACCATGGATGTTGGCCACTAAAGCGGGTGACAATGTTAGAGTTTCACATTGAGTGAGATTAACTACTTGATGTGATACTTAAGCCTATAGGTTATCCCACCTAATTTACCTTTTATTTTATTTTTACTTTAAAAAGTATGTAAGGTAACAGTAATTTCCTTTATGACAACATTCATTTGGAGAAAACAGATGCTCAGAATGCAAACAACATTCTGCAGGGAACAAAGGTAAAGACGTGTACTAGCAATGACATAATATTGTATAATTAGAAAGCATGGACAAACTGGTTTGGTTTGCTACTGCATTGTTCAGAACAAACTTAATCTTACACCTCCAAAACAATACAGGTAAAAAAATTGTAAATATCATTGGTTACTGGCTTCTGAAAATTCATAAAATGACAAGTACATACATCACGTCAAATCTTTCACATATGACTACTGCCAACAAGGATATACAAAATATTTGCAAGGACAATTAATTAGAAACTCAATAAAAATCTGATACACACGGTTTACCTGTTCAGATATAAATATTTTGAATGCCAATATAGTAAGAAACAGAAATAGCGGGGGCATTGAAAGCTTCTCCGATGTGTTTTCCTGTGAAATAAAGCTTTAGGAATTGAGAAACTGCCACCAGGTGTTATGGATGATATATTCAGGTTATGTTATGAGGGAACTCTTCTAGAAATAGCAGGAAAAGTTAATCTTTACTTTATTTAATGATAGGGAACATTTTCATATGAGAATGATACACACTCCAAATATTTCAAGGGGGTCTAATCCACTCAACTTTCTAATTCTGAGAAAGTCGCCTAACAGTATTTCATTATTCCCCTTTTATCATAAGTAAAATGGATTACAATTAATAACAGAAAACTGCCCTAAATGGGCCCATGAAGGTGTGGCTCTACTTTTAAAATACACTTGCTTAACCTCAGGCCTTCTACCACATTGTTTCTTCTAACAAAAGGTTTCACATCTGAAACATGAATATTTGACTATTAAAATTGCAGTATACATCACAAAAATCACAGTTTCTCATCAAGATCAATGAGTAATGCAGAAAAGAAGAAATTACTTATAATATGAATTGATTTATATTTCTTTACATATGCACCCAAAATGCCCAGTCAATTTTTTAAAGTGGATTATCACAAGAATTTTCACTCTGAAACTACCAAAAATTTTGTAAGAAATGATAGCCATGAAGTTTGCTATGAGTTACGTTATATTTTCAGTCCCAAACACAGCTCTCTCCCTTTTTATCCACAAAGCTAAAATGGTTTATGGTATTTAGAAGATCTAAACAGAATAATGGAATAGGTATTCATAAAGAATCTCTCCCCCCACCCGCACTAAAGTATATGGTAACTAACATGCTACCAAAACCAAAAGCTTATTTCGTTGTTTTCATTGTCTCTACTGAGTATTGCCTAGTCTATTAATCCGTGGAGGCATTGTTGGAAACTATGGCCTGCCTCAATTACAGAGGTACAGTTTATATTACTTGTTGGCAATTTGACTTAACCCAGTTTGTTTTAAGATGAAATCTAACAGATAGAAAAAAGGAATAGCAGCAGTTGATTACAGGCTACTGGGGTAGTATGCAAAGGAGGAACAACAAGCACATCGGGCATTTAACCAACCAGTTCACAAGGCATGTGGGACCAATAAACAGATTTGTGAGTGAGGTTTGAGAAGGGAGAAACCAAGCCCCTTGAAGTGCTTGCAGTGTCTCTACATATCCATTTCTGCGGTCATGAATTTTCCCTTACGTTATTGTAGATATTGGGCTAGTTTGTCTGTGCTTATTTAAAAAAGTGAATGTTTAATAAAATAAGCAGTTTTCTGCTTCTTCTTAAATAGGTATTTTTTTTTAATTGCTTATTTTAAAAACACATATTTTATCTTTAAACAAACTGACTAATTATCTGATATCAAGCAAAGAGAAGGGATTTTAGCTCTTTCCCTACAATGAAAGTGAGCTCTGTTGTTGAGTTACTATTAGTATATTATCAGAAGGCCAATAAGGAAAGGCAAAAAATTACTCTAATAGCCAATTCCTCTATTAAGTGTACATACAAGCAACTGCACTGCATTGCAGCTTAAAGCAATTCTTAAGATAAATTAGATAGATTTCAAAATTCCAAGGGTCTTTATAAAAATGTAATAAACAATACCTCCAATTGATTCCAACATTCCCAGAAATATTGCAAAAATTTGTCTTCAGATATGTCCATCCTACAGAGATAATAACAAGTCAGAATTTAATCCTATACAATTTCAAAAATAGGAGCAGACGGTGGAAATTTCAGCTAAACCACTACTGTAAAACAAATTGGCACCAACTATTTTTATGAATATTAAAAGAATTCTATTTGAAAATTCATACTTCCAAATCTAGACCTTATTTTCAGAAGGAAAATGGCGCTTTTTCTTTGTCCTCAAAAATAGGTAGCCCACTTGCTTCTTCTGTTTGAAGTTTAAACTTAATATTAGGTAATGGTTTTACTGACAAGATAATGAGGGTGCAGGGAAATAATATTATGAGATGCTCGGATGAACTACCCTCCAATTCCTCATGGACAACAAAAAAACATGGTGTTTTCTGTGAACATTTATAATTGAAATATACTGCAGCCAAGAAATTTATCTCATTACAGTTTCTTTTTTAAGTTGTATTGGGTAAAAAGCTTTAAACTTTTGCTATATATGTTCTGTACATTCATGCTCTACGATAAAGGAGAGGTAGGTTTGTGTATGTATCATGTGCATGTGGGAGTGAGTGAGAAAAGACTGCTGAAAAAATATGAGACATAAAATAGATTGATGGAATGCACATACAGTATCAGTCTTCTAGATAAGTTAGTTCATTCAATTACTAACCCATCAATACGAAATCGTTCCCGAACGTCAATTAGGTGAGGGGATGTGAAAACTCCAGTGCGAAAGCCACACTCCCTTAAAATTGCCTCACAGAATATGCATGTTGAACCCTGCAAGTAGTCCATTACAAAAGAGGGAAATTAAGGATAAATATGAATACCAGGGATGTGCTTACTGTAATGTCGGATACCTGACAACTAAAGATTAGTTAAACAACTGTTGTATAACCTCTTTATTCCAACCATCATAGACAAGCACCAACCAACTTGTTTAAAAGTTATATAATATTCATAACAATTATTTGTTTTTGAATCTTGAAGCAAAAAAAGAATTGTCTGAATTGACGTTCCAACAAATTGATAATTGATAAAATGCATAAAGAACTTGACAAGTAATGAAAAGAGTACCTTCCCCTTTGTGCCTGCCACATGAATAATGTTGAGCCTATTTATACCTTCCTCCAAACCCAGTATCTGTGTAGAAAGCATGCATTTCATTTTCTACTGTTCAAAGAAGTCTCCTGGAGCTTTTAGCCCTTACAAATATAATGAGAATCAAACAATTCATGGAATATTTTCATGGACTAGACGTGACTCCAAGGAAATGAAACACTTTATTTTCCCTAATTGGTAAAATGCATAAAGAATTTCAAGTCTGCTGACTTAACATCTCACAATCCATTTCTCTTTTGTTCCTTTTACTTCCGAATTTTAAATTGGGATGGGAAAAAAAGTAAGAAAACAACTCCAAAACTAACCAAGCCAAAACCAGGGTTATAATTACAAGCACCATCGAAATTCTTGGAAAATAGTTCAGCATATATTACCTTAAGATACAATGACATTATTTCTAATTTGTTAGCAATCGGTGGCTTTTCCCCTCGCCTTTGGCGAGTAATAAGAGATGAAATCTTCTCCATGGCAGCTTCGAATGAAGACAAATTTTGCTTTTGTCCATTGTTGACGACATTGTTTTCCATGTGAAAAGGAGCTTCTTCAGATGAAGTCTAATATATAAACCCTAAAACATGAAGCCACAAGAGATTTTCAGAAACACAATGTTGAGGTTTTGCAGGTCCTGCAATGCAAGTGACTCGAGCAAAGAGTGAGAGAGTGTAAGAGACTCACAGTGAGAAGAAAATGGAAGAAACAGAAAAGCTGAAATGATCTGAATATCAACTCAATCCTTTCTGAGTTTGTATTACAGAGTGAGGTTCACACATTTAGGATTGCACCACTTTCTTCACCAACGAAACCATGAGAATGTGCCATGTTCCACTTGTCTTTTTATTTCTTCTTAATATAAGGTTCTATTTATAACCACTTTTAGGTATAAATTATAAGCTTAAATAGTAGCTTGCTCGTAGTTTTCGATGTGATTTCACTGTTGATATTTTTTCAACTGGTTATTTTTGCTAACACAGTTAAAACAGTTAACGGATGTGAACAATAATTGTCACATGTCATTTTGTGATTTTTTAAATTTTTTTTAATTTTAAATAAAATGTACATGTGTCAAGCTTACATCATACCACGCATCATTTTTGTGATTTTTTAATTTTTTTTAATTAAAAAAAATTCACGTATCAAGCTAATATCATGTCACCTGTCAGAATTAGATTTTTATATTTAATTTGGTCCTAATATTCGTTATTTGTTTTCAATTTGATCCTAGTTTTTTTTAATTTAATATTTTTGTTCCTCTCCAAAGACAAAATATAATTTGTATATAAATGTTATATGGATATTCTTATTAAAATACATATTTTTATTAAATATTTTTAATTTAAAATTAGAGTTAGTTTAAAATTAAATATTTTTAACCTCTTAAAATTTTAAATTAATGGTGTTATTGCTTTTTTTCGTTTTAATTTTAAACTAACTCTAATTCTAAATTAAAAATATTTAACAAAAATATTCATTTTAATATATACATATTAAATTTTGTCTCAATTTGGGGATGAACAAAATTGTTAAATTTAAAAAAAAAAATTAGGACCAAATTGAAAACAATTAACGAATATTGGGACCAAATTGAATATAAAAAACTGACTCTTACACGTGGCATGATATTAGCTTGACACGTGAATTTTTTTTTAAATAAAAAAATAAATTTAAAAAAAATTAAAAAAATTAAAAAATCTGAAAAATGACACGTGGCATGATATGAGTTTGACACGTGTACATGTTTTTTAAAATAAAACAAAATTTAAAAAAATTAAAAAAAATCAAAAAAACCACAAAATGGCACGTGGCGGTTACTGTTCACATCCATTAACTATTTTAACAGTGTTAGCGAAAAGGACCAAATTGAAAAAAATTTACCAATATTAGGACCAAATTGAAAAAAAAAAATCAAGAGTAGGACCACATTGAAAAAACCGAACGAAAACTAGGACCAAACTACTATTTAAGCCTAAAAAAAATTGAGTATAAAAAGTATTACAAGTAATATAACTATTCTTTGATGTTAGTTTCAAATTTTTATAAGATGGATGGCCCGGTCTGAAATGCCAAATATGAATGTAGGGAGAGTAAAATTCCTTTGAGTATATAAAACTAAGGTAAAAGAAAATATTTGCACAAAAGAAAAAATATATATAAACTATTTCTAAATTATGCTTAAAGAACAATGTCCTTGGTGCTTTGAGTTTTTATAGTACAAAAATCAGGATAAAATTCAAAGACCACACCATTATCCCTAATAATGTGAGATACATTAAGTGAAGTTTTAGATATAAAAGAAAAATGCAAAAAATCGTTTAGAATGACAAGTTTAGAAAACCTAGAACAAAATAAATTTGTAGTACCAATATGATGAATTTTTAAGCTTGTACCATTGCCAATGTGCACTTTGTCAAAACTAGTTTAGGGACTCATGATTGACACATTAGAATGGTCATATGTGATGTGACGAGAGACATCAAGTGTTGCATGTGGCATCAATTGCCTGTGGCGGAGGCTAAGTGGGTCAGATCACAATCGAATCGTGCAGCTTGGGTTGTTACACTCTTAAGTAAAAAGAGTTACGCCCTGGCTAATGGCTATAACTTTTAGCCTAGTGGTAAGCGCTCGATCCTAACAATTGGTATCAAAGCCAAGGTTACTAGTTTGATTCCTAGTGGGCAATTGTTAAGAGGGAGATTGTTGCGAGTTGCACAATTGTCTCGTGGTGGAGGCCAGGTGGGCCAAGTCACAATCAAAGTGGGATTCCTAGTAGGACAATTACTAAGGGAGAGATTGTTGCATGTGGCATCAATTATCCCGTGGCGGAGGCCAAGTGGACCGGGTCACAATCGAATCATGGCACTTGGGCTGTAATACACACAGACGAACACGAGAAATTATTGAAGTAGCGAATCCATTAAGTTCTTTCGGTAATCCGTCAAGAATAGTACCTATATGATCTTCTGAACAAGTGTGAACACTAATCGCAACCACAAAACCAATAATCTTTTTAATCTCAAGTAGATAATTTGTAATCCCATTTTCTTTCTTTATCAAACGTAATTGGATCTTTAATTTCTTGATCACAACATGAGTATGAGAATATAGGGAACGTCCAAACGTTTCCAAACTAAGATGGCGTCTCCAAGCCAACCACCATCGTCAAGATCATAGAAGACATTGAGACCAAAAGCCATGAAAGCAACAATCGATCTTGTTCAACATCATAATCAAGGTTGATAAAATGGTTGACGCATCATCTAAAGTAGAAAATTGTTATGGAACACAAGACTTGTAAGAAATTGCTCCAATTTAAAACCCTTATGGTGTGTTTGGATGAGAAAATTTAAGAGAGTAATTCATTTATTTGAAGAATTTGAAATCCTTTCAAGTAAAATGACATGTTTGGATGAGAAAATTAAAAAGAAATTGAATTAAGGAATTTTAAGAAGGTATTTCAAATAACTAAAATAGTAGAATTGGAAATTCACACAAAAAAGAAGGAAATTGAAAATCCCCAAGTTTTGAAATTGCTCATTGGTTAGAATAAAAACGTTTACAGGTCCTAAAGGTTAAGTCAGGTCTAACAGAAGGTCGAACCAAGTTGGCCTGAACGTTGACCGAGACGGCCCAAAGGTTGAGCCAGATCGGCCTAGGTTGGGTCGGGCTGAACAGAAGGTCGAGCATGGCCAACCCGAACTGAAGGTCAAGTTGGGTCGATCTGAATCGATAATTGAGTCGAACCGGACTAACCGAAGTTGAAGGTTGAACCGGGCTAGCTTGAGCCAAAGGTCGAGCCGGGTTGGCATAAGACGAAGGTCGAGCCAAGGTGGGTCGAGTCAAAGGTTGAGTTAGGCCAGCTCAAGTTAGGCCAAAGGTTGAGTTGGTTTAAAGATCAAGTCAAGCTGGCCCAAGACATGCCGAAAGTCGAATCGGGTTTAAGGTTGACTGAACCAAAAGTCAAGACGAGTTGTACCGAATTGAAGGTTGAGCTAAGTTAGGTTAGACTCAAAGGTAGAGTTGAGTTCGCCGTAAAATATAAATTAAATTATTTTATCCAAACAAGAAAATTGAAATTTAAAATATTTCAATTATTTCATCCAAACTAATGATTTAAGAAATGAAAAGAATTCAATTGCACGTAATCCAATTACTAAGTATTTCAATTTTTTGAAATTGTTAAATTCCATATTCCAAACACAAGATTAATGCTACTAAGAACTTGTTGCTTCTTGTTGGAAGTCCCACATCGACTAGAGATAAGGCTAATTCATAATATATAAGTGAGGTGAAAACCTCAGCTTACAAGCCGGTTTTGTGGGGTTGAGTTAGGCTTAAAGCCCACTTCTAACATGGTATTAGAGCCAAGTTAGAGCCTATCCTAGCGAACTTTCTTGGACATTCTCTTCTACCCGATATCGGGTCGCTAACGGACTACCCACTAATTTCTTGTCCACGCATGAGATGAATATACCTCGGCGTGAGGGGGTGTGTTGGAAGTCCCACGTCGACTAGAGATAAGGCTAATTCATAATATATAAGTGAGGTGCAAATCTCACTTTACAAGCTGGTCTTGTAGGGTTGAGTTAGGCTTAAAGCCCACTTCTAACACTTCTAAACCAAAAAAATTTCATTCTCCAACTTGATTGCAACACGCGTGAAAGGTCTGAAGAGAAGAAAAAGATTGTTTAGCAAAATACATGATGATTTTTCATGCTTTTGATACCACAAAACGCAAAGCACCAAACATGAAAGAAAGGCACTAAACAAAGAAAAGAGAAAAAAAAAGAAGTATTATTATAAAAAGGTAAATGTACATACATCATAAGAAAAAAGTTAAAAGCTCTATCAAAGCAAATGAAATCTAATGGACAAAAGTCACTATTACACACTTTTAGACAAGACAATTATAGATTATTATTCCTTTACAACTTTATTTTTCTCCTTTTCAAAAACTTTATATAAAAAATATGACGGATAAACTTTTTATTAAATTATAATAATCCCAATAAATTACTTTTATTAATATAAATTTTTATTTTAAATATAAATATCAGTAATTAAGGAATTTTAAAACACAAAAAGAAAAAGTCTTAAATGATTTTTATGTTCTTACAAGACCAAGTTGTACTCTATCAAGTCCTCAAAAGTCTTCTAGTACCCGATCTTCAGGAAATTGCCCTTTGCCTCTAACAAATCTCGTCCAAAATGCGGGGGGAAGGTACTTGCAAAAGACACTCCAATGCTTAAGTTAGCACTAGTGATGTCCACGAATTTTAGAGAACAATCAATGCCTAAAGAATGCATTAAAGTAATGTGGAATTTATACTGTTTCCCCTGTGGGTTCCACTAGGATGGGCTTTTTTGGCTCAAAATACCATTTTAGTCACTTGTAAGTCCATTCAAAGTAAGCAAATTTATCCAAAATCCTTTGTTGGTTTACAATTCTCGGTTGTCGGTTTCTTGGCAAAGGTGTGAGTTCGACAATCAAAATGTGTGGGGCAAACAACTTACGACTGGATACATCGGAACCTGGTAAGCGGTCATATGGAGGGCTATGGCCGAGTGCAAATAGTACATGACCATGGTGAGATAAGGTCGGGTACAAATAGCACATGGCCTTGGTGAGATATGGTCGGGTATGGATAGTACATGGACTTGGTGAGATATAGCTGGGTACGGATAGTACATGGCCTTAGTGAGATAGGGTTGGGTACGGATAGTACATGGCCTTGGTGAGATATGGTCGGGTATGGATAGTAAATGGCTTTGTTGAGATATGGCCGGGTACGGATAGTACATGGCCTTGGTGAGGTACAACCACATACGATAAGACCCTTAATCTTGAGGAGCAAAGCAACGTGAAGACTTGAGCTGGAACCCGACCTTGGAATATGTCGTACTCGATAAGCGGCCATATAAATGTTGTTGTAAATAAAATTTTTATGCCTTTGTCCATGTACATTGTGAGTATAATAGCCCCAAGTCTTTAAGGAGCAGAGTGATGTGAAAACTTTAGTAGCCTGAACTCGAGTAGTGGCACTTAGATCAATGGCTGGGAACTTGAAATGATGTAAAGTACTCGACCAACGACACTTAGGTTAGTTGTTGAGAACTTGAAATGATGTAAAGTACGCGACCAACGACGCTTAATTAGTGGTTGGGAACTTGAAATGATGCAAAGTACTCGACCAACACCAGGCCGAGGCATTAAGGCTGAGATGTCGAGGCTGAGAAGTTAAGGCCAAGATGTTAAGGTCGAAATGTTGAGGTTGAGATGTTTTGGTCAAGAAGTTGAGGCCAAGATGTTGAGGTCGAGAAGCTGAGGCTGAGATGTTGAGGCCGAGATGTTGAGACCAAGATGTTGAGGCCAAGTTATCGAGGCTAACAAGGTGAGGCTAAGATACCAATGCTGACAAGCTAAGGCCAAGAAGTTGAGGCTGAGATGTTGAGGCTGACAAGCTGAGGTTGAGATGTTAAGGCCGAGATGTTTTGCTCAAAAAGCTTAGGCCGAGAAGTTGAGGTCGACATGTTGAGGCCAAGATGTTGAGGCAAAGAAGTTGAGGCTGAGTAGTCGAGGTTGACAAGTTGAGGCTAAAATGTTAACGCTGACAAGTTCAGGCTAAGATGTTGAGGCCAAGAAGCTAAGGTCGAGATGTCGACTAAGATAATTGATTGTCACTAAGAATAATCGATTATTCTAGTGAGTTTTGCTAATAAATAAAATTCTCTTGGTGCTCTACTGCTTGAGTTTTTTCTTTCAACTCTTGACATACTAATTTAACTAATTTAAATAATCTACACATATTACAAGACCTAAACCCTTAAGTCTTCAATGTATCTCTTGAATCCAAGCATTCTTTTAAGTCTTCAACATTTTTCCATGCATCATCATTAACTCTTCCATACTTCTTCTTCATAAGTCATCATCATCATCATCATCAAAACTTCTTATTAAAGGAAGATGTCCATCTTCTTTTTGTCAACAATCTCCTCTTTTTTTATGATGATAAAAAATTGTTGAACACTTGTGATATGTCTTATTCTTAATAAACAACTTAAGAGAAAAGAATAATTAATCCAAAAGAGAGATAAATTACTTTTCTCCCCCTTTTTAAAACACAAAGTATTACAAGACATCAATCAACATATATCTTCCCCTAAAAACAAGTTATTACAAGATATCAACACAAATATATCTCCCCTTTTTTTATCATAATAAAAAATGAATTCTTTAGACAACTCCCCCTAAATCAGATAACTTAACAAAATTAAACTCTCTTTTAAAAAAAATTAAGAGATAAACTCCCCCTACATGTAATATCCCCCCATTTTGATAAAAACAACCCTTTCAAGAAAAAAATACTCCCCCTAAATATAAGACTCCCTCTAAAACTAAGAGAGACTTTAAAGTTTAGAGAAAATAAGAGTTTATTTAAATAAGAGAAGATTAAAAATAATGATCTTTAATTTTTCTAAATTTCATTTATGAATTCCAATAGTCCAAAACTCATTCAAATGGTCAAAAATTTGAGTTTTCGTATTTAACTTCAAATGATAATCTATTATGACTAATGGTAATCGACTATTCTTTTATACCTAAGAACAGAAATTTCCAAATTTGCTGATAATAAATTAACACCTGAGATAATCCATTATCTCAGCAGAGTTTTTCAAAAAACACTAAAATGAATGATTTTTACTACTTTAAACAAATCTAATATTCTCAAACCCCTTTAAGATCATAGAACTTACTAGGATACCAAAAGTTTGGAGAATATATTAGCTCTTGAACATCCAAAAAGACTTTCTTGATTTTGAAATAACCTGCGAGACAGAAAACAATAACATTGTGGTCCAAAAAACTTATTTTGGGTCCTATAAGGTTAAAAACAGGATACTTTAAAATAGGAACCCAAGCATATCTTCCATTAGGGACAGCAAAATGTTTGATTCTACATTTATTTGAATTGTACCCCTTTTGCATACAATAAAAGTATGTTACACAATTTAAATTCCCAGAATAAGACTTTCCTTTTTCTATCCATATCCAGGAGTTCTTTTATTTTTATTCTTGAGAGCTGGCTTATTTCTATTTGAACCCTTTTTTTTTCTTAAAAGTAGGTCTTTCAAAATATTTATTCTTTGTTGTACCTTTAAATTGTTTTTCAAGAATATTTATATCAAACATGTAACTCTTGCAAGATGCACACTCAACATTTTCAGTCTCTTCATTTTCTAAAATTGAAATTTTATTTTTCAAAATTTCTTCTTCTTCTAAAGATTTTTCAAACTTTATAAATCCTTAAAACCAGATTTTAATTTTTTATGAGCAACATCTAATTTATTGGATTTATGAAGTAGTTGTTGAAATGCATCATACAAAAAATCATAATCATTGTCATTACTACAAGAGTTTACCTCACTATCAGAAGAGTCATGGTCAACAATCAAACACATATTTGTTTCCTTATTAGATTCACTAGAGTTGGATGACCTTGAAGAAAAGGATGAGCTTGAAGAAGAACTTGAATTGTTAACCTCCCATTTCTTTTTCTTGAAAAACTTTTTGCCCTTATTCTCTTTACCCTTTATCGCATTTGGGTAGTCCACTTTTACGTGACCTGTTTCACCACATCCATAACAATTATAATTTGAAACAAAGTTTTGACTTTCATTTTTATACCTTTTGTGATGTCCTCTATTTTTGCTCTTCATAAAACTTGTGAACTTCTTTATCATGAGACTCATATTTTCATCGTCAAAATCACCATCTTCTTTGGGGCTTTTGCTTTTCACGACTTCAGACGTAAAGGCAATATTTTTCTTTCTTCCCTGGTCTTCTTCTTCGTTTAATCTGCCCAGTTCAAGCTCGTGCTCCCTTAACTTTTCGAACAGAGTCGCCATGGACATTGTTACAAGATTTTGTGACTCTGTGATGGTCATCACCTTTTATATTCAATTCATCAGTGTCGAAAGTTTTACCTAACGCATAGAGATGATTGATAATATGAGTTAAAAAATTTTGCACATCATATATCGTTTATCCTTGTAGAATTTGAAACATCTGGTACTCCTTGATGAGAGATTTTTTCCTTGCTCATTTAACATCATATGTTCCTTCATGTGTTACTATTAAAATCTCCCACATTTATTAGGCACTTGTACAAACTAAAATTCTATAAAACTCATCAAGAGTTAGTCCAGATGATATTATATTTTTAGCCCTAACATCATATTGAGCCCTTTTATTTTCTTTTGCAGTCCATTGCGAAAAGGGCTTAGGTTCCTGCAAATTATTAACAGTAATAGTAGGAACAAAAGGACCATTTAAAATAGCATCCCAAATACCTCTATCAATAGACTCCAAAAAGATTTGCATCCTAACTTTCCAGAAAGGATAATTTTCACTAATAAAAAGTAGAGGTTTGTCAATAGACGCACCCTTTACAAAAGTTTGGTTTTGTCTAACCATTTTCAAAATTTTTTGAATTACTATCAAATCAAGCTTTGTCCAACCATTTTCAAAATTTTTTTAATTACTATCAAAACTCCTTATTGAAGGATGATGTTTATCTTCTTCTTTTTGTCAACATTTTCAACAAAACCCATTTCTCCACTTTTTCATGCTTTTCTTTTTATCTTTATGTGATGTTTGGTTTGGCTTCTCATGGGTTTGATTGTTTTCTAATTTTGGCTTAATCTTAATGTGTCATTATGTTTTAATCAATTTATTTCCTCACTTTCACTTAGCTACAACTACATCAACACACCTTAGAATATCCAAAGAACATTTACACAATTAAAAAGCCACTTTTAACATTTTTTTTATCACATTCTCGATAAGCCTAATCATAACAAAACATAAAAACAATCTTTTAAACACAAAAACCAATTAAGAAGCCAAGATTAAAGGTTAAATGAGGGCATAAATTTGCATTCATGAAGTTATCATTTTTTCTTTCGATCAGATTGTTACTCCTCACTTGATTATAGAACTCTTGATGCTCTTCTAACTGCACGAATTTAGTGGCTCTTTGTCTCAACTCGTCTGGATTCGTCGTTGCCTTATTATATAAACTATTCAAAAAGGGACTAGGCTACAAGCCAATCACCATTTGGTGCATGGCAACATCCGGACTCAAACGTCATATTTTTATCGCCATCTTGCCCAAATGTTCCATGAAAGACCTAAGAGACTTAGTCTTCTCCTGTCGAATGTTGACAAGTTTTATGGATGTTAGATGATAAGATTGACTTATAGCAAATTGTGCACCAAACTTTGGCACCAAGGTATCAAAGTAATCAATAAACTAAGGTGACAACCATGTAAAACAACTAAGAGTTACTCCCTTTAAGAATGTTAGGGAAGACTTAACATAATATTGCATCTTCAAAGGTGTACAAACTAATTTGAGTTTTGTATATGTCCAAATATTCGTTCAAATTAGATGTGCCATCATGTCAATCCAATGTCGGGGTCTTCCACCTGGTGGGATATTGTGTCTCCATAATCCCTTCCATGAAAAGGTGACGTCTTTGACAAAGCTCCATATTTGAAGTTGAATGTTGCTTATCAAGAGTATGCATACAAATGACTTTCGAGGTCTTTATTTGAGGTTCTCCATATTTTGATCTAGTGTTCGAGGTCTTTACTGTATCACCTCCTTCTAACCTTCTCTTTAAATGGGAATTTTTGGCTCGTACTGCATCCATCTCTTCAGTGTTCTTTCTTTTTATTGTTCAAATGAAGACAATCCTTTTCCTTTCGTTAAAACCAACAGTTGGACGTCTTGTTAGAACCTCCAAGACGAGGTGCTTTTGTCATGATGATCAATTGTTTATCTTATTTAGAAGGTCGTTGGTCGTTATTCTACCAATTTACTATATAGATGCTTGTATTTAGATTGACTTTGATAAAGAGGTCGTGTATATGGATGGTTTACTAAGGTTGAGTGGATAGATGTTTAAACTAATAATACCTAAAAGTCAATTTGCATGTTTAAACTTGTTTGTTTAATTTCAACTCTTATCACTATAGAATCAAAGTTACACTTAACTAAGATTAATTGTTTATAATGTAAATATCTGGAATACAAAGTTGATTTAGGCCATAAAAGAGAAAATAAACTTATGAGATATACAATTTATATATTACGCCAAAATAATTTTGATATCAGTTTGTTATCTTAAGTATATTAAATATTTTCTGTGGATAATAATTTTTTTATAACAAATTGTGTAAGGCCCACTTACTTTACTACTTTTATTTTAAAGGATTGCCTCAAATAAGTTGGGCCTAGGGTTCACCCATAAGGAACCAAAGCCCTTAAACCAGCTGAAACATTTTCATTCTTCTCACTTTCAGAAAAATAGCCTCATTTCTCTTAGAACAGTAACGTTCCTCTGCTAGGGTTTGGGGTTCATCCAAGTTCAACTGAGTTCAACCCATTTCTTTCACTCACGTAAGTTACTTCCGATGCATACTCTTCTCTTTTAGTTTAATCTTTGTGCTTCCCGTTAGGGTTCCTCGTAATAATCTCGTGCTTCCTCTGTATTGAGATTTTTAGCTCTTAAATATGCTCTTGGAGTTGTCTTGCTCATTCGCTTAAGGGTCGGGGTCGTTTTGACTAGCTCTGTCCAGGTAAGGGAAGCTAGGGTTTATGTTTTTAAAGTTATTTTGCCGATTTTTAGTCTGTTGTATGGTTGTGATGCTTGAATGAGGTTGTTGGTTGAATAAAAATGTATGGTGTGCAAGTATGTTTGATTGATGTGGTGCTACTCTGTTTCTACACTGCACACTTTTCGTAAAATGTAGATTTCTACTACGTTAACCGTTGGATCGAGCTGAAATTCTAACAGCTGATCCTTACCACATAATTCTTAACTTTGACCGGTAGGATCTTTAATCGGAGCTTTGTAGTGAGAGCAGTTTTTATCGCAAGGTCATTGAATTTGTGTTGTTGACAACACTGCACACTGTTCGTAAAATGAAAGTTACTACTTCGTTAACCGTTGGATCAAGCTGATATTTTAACAGTTGATCCTTAACACATAGCTTTTGACTTTGACCGTTATGATCTTGAATCAGAGCTCTGTAGGGAGAGCAGTTTTTATCGCAAGATCATTGTAGTTTGGTTGTTTATCTGATCTTGAATGGTTATTACTGGCTTGAATCTAATTGTTATATTAAAAGCATGTGATAAATGATTATGCATGAGTGATGTGATTCATGGATTGTGGATGATGGGGTTGGTATGAACTTGGCATGTGATTTAAATGAGATGGTTGGTATCAAGGAGACATGATATTTATATGAAATACAAATATATATTCATTGTTTGGGAAGGATGAATTGGTATGGATTCGGTATTTGGTTATGAATGAGAATGGGTTGTAAAGGTTGGCATGAGATATTGTGTATGGTAAACATTACTTGATTGATTGAACATGATTGGTCTGTGGTCAATGCATAATTTCTTGAAATCTCTAGGTGGGATTTCAGGGTCGTGCTTTAGTGGTCGGGACGTAATTCCATGGCCCCTGTTAGTGGGTGTCCATGGTGCTACCCCATCTATATAAGTTGGTAAGGATTCAAGGTAAGGATTGCATCTTGACACTCTAAGTAGTCAGTTAGTCTCACTTAAAGCGGACTGACTCCTGTGGTGAGAGTAGCAGGAGGCCTGAAATTTATTAAGGGTTAACCTTGTGTGTGAGGGAATTGATTCATTGTAACACTTGTAACACATAACTCGGGGGTGAGCAACTCGGGGGTGAGCAGAGGTATCCACCACAAGTGCGAGCATCCGCTGAATCTGACCAGATTATATGTATCCGGATGAGTCGAGTTGAGTCTTAGTATATTGATTGGGAGCTCATAACATGCTTGGAAGATGTATGTATATTGGACTGTGAAAGTATATCTGATTGCATGATAAAATCTTTTTGGCTCTAGCTTACCCTTTTGCTTGTTTGATTGTCTTGTATGTTGTTCTTCTACCGTTGCGATGATCATCAATTTATCGATGAGAGCAGATGCGAGAGGTACTCGAGGTCAAGAGAGGGATGATTTCGCTGCACAGTCTACCTGTGCTGGACTTCATGTCTCTTTGGGCTTTTCTTTAGGACGAAGGCCCGTGTATTGTATTGCTCCTAAGGCTTTATTTCGAATACTGGCTATCTCTTACTCCTTTTGGGTTGTAGGCATTGTAGTGAGCTTTAGTATTTCCTTTTAAGTACCTTGGATAACTGTAAAGAGTGACTTTATACTCCGCAACTTGACTCTTTATATTATCCGGTGTAAGATTTCATTTAATTATGTTATTATTTAAATGAGATATTATTGCACGTGGTAGTAATAAATTACTATTTGACCAAAAAAAAGTTATTGAGTACGGAAGTGTATTGATCTCATTTACCTTGTGTTTTGGGTTAGAAAATGAAAACTCATTTACCTTGTGTTTTGGTGTTTTGGATTAGACAATGAATTTGATTGAATGAGAAAAAAATGTGAAAAAAAAGAAAAGAATGAAGTTAATTGGATTAAAAAGTTGATATAATAAATTTTAAAAATTTATAAAATGGTATGTTTATAAAATGATTAAAGTTTCTTTGTTATTGTGAATCAATTTTAATTAAATATTAAATTATAATTGCAGTGTTGTTATTATCAATACCATACCATTGTTATTATTTTATTGTTATTTAACAATTGTACTAATATTATTATTTTTTTAATTTTATTTATTTATATTATTTTAATTATTATGATTATAATTATCTTTATTATTTTTATAATTTCTTTTAATATTTATCAATAATTTATGATTTTATTATTCTTTATTTTGTATTTATTATTATTATTATTATTATTTTGAATTTTTTTAATATTTATTATTATTATATTTTAATATTTGTATTATTTCCATTACATTATTTTATTATATCAAACACCAGAATGAACAACTTTTCCATTCTCCCCAAACATTATTTTTCATACACAATATACAAAGACGGTATAAGCCAGCGAGAATGGTCAACACTATATATATTATTATTATTATTATTATTATTATTATTATTATTATTATTATTTTAATAGGAGTTTTGTCAATCTCCTTGAAGCTTCCAATATACATTCTCTGTGACCAAAGGCACTGACTCTGACATAGCCCTCGCCGCCGGGCCCAAACCCTATGCCAGGGACAGTGACAATGGCTGCTCTCTCAAGAATTTTGTTGAACACTTGCCACGAACTCAACCCTGGGAAATGCACCCACACATAAGGCCCATTTTTTCCACCATACACCTTTTTACCCATTGACTCAAACGTCTCAACAAGTATCTTCGCATTTTCCATGTAGTACCCCATCGTTCTTTTCAATGCCTCAAATCCCTCTTCAGAAAGACATGCAAGTCCCCCAGCTTGAACAATGTTCGATGCACCATTGAAGCAAGTGCAAACAATGCGATCGTAATCCCTTATCATAGGATAACCATTTGCATACACCAACTCTTCTGGCACCACTGTCCACCCTAGCCTCACACCAGTGAACCCAGCAAACTTGGAAAATGACGAAATTTCAATTGCCACCTGCACCCAAAAAGTTTCGAGTATTAAAAATGTTAACTTTGGACCAACCCACTCATGATTGACCTATTACTATGAAGCTTATCACCTCTTTGGCTCCGGGAATTTCGAAAATTGATCTGGGGCTTTCATCTGAAATGTAGGCAGCATAAGCAGAGTCGTAGATTATGATAGACCCATTTGTTTTTGCAAACTCCACAAGTTGCTCAAGTTGCTGCCGAGAAGCAGCACTACCAGTTGGATTATTTGGAGAACAAAAAAATATCAGGTCAGTTCTGGGAGTTTTCGATAGGTTTGGGAAGAAATTGTTCTCAGGTTCACACTTCATGTACACAATCCTTTTGTACTTTCCGCTCCCTGCATTCAACCTTCCAGCCCTACCAACAATCACGCTCGAATCTGCGTATCCCTGTCATCATTCATCGCTTCATTCACTTTTTATTTCAAAAAAGTTCTTATTTTTTGATCGAAGTTCAACATGGGTGGAAAAGTAATTACCGGAAAAGTTGGATCCTGCAGAGCTATTGACAAACTAGCGTCCAGAAGCATCTACATGCAATTACATCAGAAACAGTAATTATTATATTTTAATGGGTCAAATGTGAACAAGAAATTTTTTTTCTTTGTTATAAGCCAGACCCTCATCTATCTATAAAACTAGGTCCCTTACCTGAACGCGAGAAATATCACACTGTGCTCCATCAGACACAAAAATCTCGTTTTCTTTCACTGGCATACCTTGGTAAAGTGTTTCTGCTATTGCCCTTCTTAGCTCCTGAAAAGTCCATGAAAGTTTTGTGAACATGAATCCCAACAGCAGAAGGATAAGCAGGACTAATTAATCAAACCAGAAATGGGCAATGAAACTTTACCCTGTTGCCTTGCTCAGGTCCATAACCCTTATAGCCTTGTGCTGTGGATAGAGCCAATGCTTGCTGCAAAACAATATAGTATACACTTTGTTCTCTGATTATCTTATTTCTCTTTGATTCATTGGATAACAACTTTACCCACTTTAACATTTTTTTGTCCTAAATCTCTCAAACTGTTCATTGCAGTGTAGTTAATCTACCCTGTTAAAGAAAATTTTAGGTGGCAAGTTCCCTTTTTCTAACCAACCTTTGCTTATGTAACAGATGAACTAAGTGATATGGATACGAAGGGAAAGCTTCCCCTGATATGATATGAGGCAACTTTATTAAGTTTTATATTGTGTGTTGTCATGAGTCGGATGGTAATGTTAATGCAGAATCATGCTAAATTCCAGATATATGCAAGTTGATACTCTTTATCTAATAATTTGTGTGGAAAGTGTAGAAAAAGGAAGGCATGATAAATCTATTCTCACGATGGAATTGTTGAAAAGTAGAAGCATGCCTCTTACGGTCTATAAATCATTTTCTACAGAGAAGTCCAAAACTTTATAGAAGGTTACTGATACATGTAATTCTGAAAAGCAAACCATTATTAAAAGATCATGTCAATCCCTTTCCAAGTTCCTTTTATTAAGTGAAAACTATATATATGGATGAAAAGACTAAATATATTGACCCCTTTAGTCTATAATCTAACTATTACCTCAGCCATTGCTGAAGTTATGATGTCTGGTATTGGCTGTGTGGTATCTCCAATTCCAAGTTTTATCAATCTTGCATGTGGATTCCTTTGAGCATATTCAGACTCTCTTATGGATATCTGGTTAAGAATAATATAAAGTTAGGTAATAACACAACTAAGCTACACCATAATTGAAAATAGAACTCAAAAATTGCCACGAAGCTATTGTTAGAACAAACTCAGCCTTTTCATAAAGTTGTTGTGTAAGCCTTTAGATGAAAAGAAATTTATATATGCAGAACTAAACTAATTCTTGTCCAAACTTGTCTAATATCTTAAAGTAGTAACAAATCACACTTTTATATGAAGCATGAATATGTCAAACACTTGTTAAGGGGCAGGAGAATGCAAAACTCACTGACCTCAGGAAACAAATAGCCATTCTGCAGGCTCTCCAAGTTGACACTCCGAGGAATTTTTGTGAGATACTCTGTCAGTATAGAATGTCAGTTTTAACAAAACAACATCAGCAAAAATGTCCAAAATCCAAATGGACTTGCTACATAGTTTTTCAGAGACATGACAGCACTTTAATAGTCATAAAGGACAACATTGAAGGAACTCCAAAAATTTGCTGCATGTGTAAAGTAATTTCTCTGAACTCACCAATTCTCTGCCCTCTGTCAGACTTGGAACTACAAATTACAAAGTATATAAGATGAATAAGTAGCCGCATAGTTTGATTAAGCAGTGAAAATATTAGTATAAAGATGTTTATTCTAATGTTGTTATTATAACAGAGTCACCTGCTATGATTTGTGCTTGGTTGAACCCAAATTGAACGGGACATGCACACAATACTTGACAGCTGATAAGACATTTTTTTGTTTTCTGATTTAGACTCTGCAATTCTGACTATGAAAATACTTTGTGAATTGAAGAATAATTGATAAGGCATTGAGAGACACTGGCCTTTTATACTTGTAGGGGTTGGAACAATAAGAAACTATTGGTGTTTTAGGTTGCTTTTGGAGAAAAAAAAAATATTTTGACACCTCTGTTTATTAAAAATATCTACTTTATATTTTGTTAATATAGTATTATTTTATAATAAAATAACAATTTATATAGTTATAAGTTAAATGTAATCATGAGGAAGAGATAACCATGAACCATGATCCTTAAATAATTGACATTTGAAATAAGATGGTCTGTTCAAATTAAAAATAAGTAAAAATTGACATTTTAAATAATCAGTAAAAGTTTGGTTCATAACAAATGAATAAAAAATAATTATTTTAGAAAAAATAAAAATTATAATACAATATCAGTTTGATTTTATTTTTAAATTATATCCTTTTCTTTTCAATTCTAAATTTAAATTTGTTATTATTGAACAATATTACTGAAGTAAATATTATGGAAAATTCTTTTTTATTTTTATTTTGATTGTTAATACGTTATTAAATATGTCTTTTTTTTGGTATTATTATTAGGCTATGATCCATATCATAATTTTTAGTTTTATTTTATATACTATTTAATTATTATTATTTATTATTTTATTCATATTATTTAATCATCATGAAATCTTAAATAAGTGTTTCTAACATGTTTTTTTTGTATGTGTCTGATTAGAAATAAGAAAATGTAATTACTTTTTTTGCAACAATAAAACGGTAGTATTGTTACATGATTATAGATATAAATGTGCAAATTATATAAAAACTAGGAAAGATGAAAATTAAATTAAAAAAAATGGTATATTTACATTTAGCTCCAAATATAGGTTGCGGTCACTATTGAGACATGAGAAGTATGAGAATTGGTATTTGTGTAAGGTCGCTGTTCCATGACTAGATGTAGTGCGCATGGAGAAACTGAAAAGTGACAAATATCAAATTGGGTAAGCAAAGTAGTCACAAGCATAGGATGGTGGTAGTGTTGTAGTGTACCTCACTTTTATTTATTCAATTTGTATCAAAGTGAGGAATAGTATACCCTCAACTAAGATCTACTAACCTTGCTTATAGAAGTTTTTCGAATTTAACATAGGTCATAATCATGTTTTTCTTTTCTGGTGTTTATTTTTTATTATTTATTGTACTTTTACAATATATAATTTTGAATATTAAAAATATATTTTAGAATATTAAATTAGTATAATCTAAGTTTTGAATGTTCTAAAGGGATGAATGAGGAGATTTGAATGAAAAGTTTGATTAGTGTAGAGAAAGATTTTGACCGCAGTTATTTTGATCATTCGACTTTGGTTTAATACATGAGGCATATCCTACCGAAATAAATAAAGGTGTTGTTTATGCCTCGGTTATGAATTGAGACATATTGAAGTTTTACTGCCTCGGTTCCACAAGCAACCAAGGCCTAATAGTCATTAAAAAAAAATTAATCGAAAATGGACTTTCTGCCTCGGATCTAGTTCATAGCTGAGGCATATTCAAGCTTTACTACCTCGGGTCTACGGGCAACCGAGGCCTAATAGTCATTACAAAATAAAATAAAAAGTTAAATTAGGATTGGACTTTCAACCTCATGTTTGGCTCCAACTGAGGAAGAAATAAGAGATGCACTACCTTAGTTGTGGCATAAAGGTGTCAACCTTTTGCCTCGATTTTGGTTACAACCAAGACATAGAGGTGTCATTTTTTTTAATGCATAATCTATTTCAAGGATATTTATAATGTGACATTCTATTTAAATAGAATAAATCTACTAAATAAAACATCACATGAAAATGATATAAAATAGAGCATAAGACAAAGAGTATAAGGGATTCACTGTTACAATCATCCACAAATATAACAGGAAAGAAAGCCAAAGGCACCACATAATGCCATAAACAAAATTATCCAAAATAGATGAAATTAGAAATTTGCCCACAGAACAAAGAATTAAAAACATCAATTGTTCTTCAAAAGGGACTCAATAATGAGCCAACACCAACTCGTGACCAAGTAATTTGCAGCATTCCCATCATCCTGATGACCACCAGGGATTTTCACATTTGCTCACACCAAATAATTGGTGATCATTGCAAATAGGAAGGCCACACAAGAAAACAGACACAAGTAAAATGGTAAGGTAAAGTAAAAATAAATTTCGCACATGTTATAGCGAATAGATAATTAAAACAGATCATAAACAGGCAAAACAGAAGGCACTCAATCATGTGATAGCAAACAACATGACTCTGTGACTTAATTATCCGGATACATATAATAAGATCGGATTCACTAGATGCCTACACTTGTGGTGGCCTCTACTTTTGCAGAGCCATTGCCAATGAGTTTCACCCTACCACGCACAAGGTTAGTCCATGATCATCTATGGCCATTATTCTGCCAAAGACTAGGACCTCTTGCTACTCTCACCACTTGAATCAATCCGCTCTATGTGAGACTAATTGATTCTTTAGAGTTTTAGGATGCAACCTTACTTGAATCCTTATCTAATTATATACACTACAACACCATCATGAATCTTACCAAGAGTCTCATGGAATTACGTCGAACTCATACCATATCCACGTTTCTCAAACCAACATCACATGTTATCTCAAAACATCATAATCCCATGTCAATACGTAACCAAGTAGCCAATTCATGATTTATCTCATACCAAACACACCAATTTTAGTTCATAAAATCCCATAATACATGCATATTCACATACTTCATGCTTTAAAAAGGGTAAATCAATCAATCATGGAAGCATACAAGCATTCAAACAACTTTGCTATAAATCTCGCTCAAGGTAAGGAGCTCTTGCTTAGGCGATAGGAGGCCCTCACTTAAGCTAAAAGCTCTCGCCTGTCTGAGATCGCAAACAGAGAGTAGTGGAACGTCCACGAGCTCTCCAGCTCGCTTAGGCGAAATCATTCTCGCTCAAGTGGACGACCTTCGCTCTGGTGACAACTCGTGACAGAGAGCAAGGACGAGCTTCTACTGTTCTCGCTTAGGTGAGAGCTCCTCACTTAGGCGAGAGCATCTCATTTGGGCGAAAAACCACTCGCTTGGACGAGCCTAGCAGATCCCACTTGCTCTCACGTATGCAAGCCAAAAATCAAGTAGATACACAAGCCACAAGTATTTTCACACCATCACCAACATTATTCATGCATATATAACTTGAAATAGGCCCAAAACAAGCAAAATAACTTAAAACATGCAAGACATTAGCTTCCCTTACTTGGAAAAAGAAAACTGCAATGGAAAAAAGCCCTAACAGAAGCTCACCATAGCACAACGACAACTTAAAAGCTGAAAACATAACACAAGGTCGAGGAGGATGTTCTAGAGAGAACTCAAGACAAAAACTAAAGCACCTGAACTAGAAAAGGAGACACACATAGGTTTAAGCTCAACTTACATGGAGAAAAATTAGCTCAGCTAGCTCGAAGGGGGAAAAAGCTTATGCCCTAGTAGAGCTCTTTGTTTCAGCATTGTAAGGGAGGAAGGGAACAATTTCGGAGAAGAGAGACAAAATGAGTGTTAGTGGCTGGAGATGGGTTATAGAGATCCCTAATGGGTTGGCCTTGGGCCCTCTAAAAAGGCCAGGCCCAAACCTTTTTAGAGCATAAAAATGAGCTTACATATAACATCTTGGCGGGATATTATTAATTTTTAATAAAATAAAATAATAATGAAATATAATACCACATTTATTATAATCTCTTTCCCAAAATGCAGGAAAATTCAAAACTTTTATTAACATGCCATGATTCCAAATACATAAGTTTCAAACAACTATTACAAAGTTCATGGTCTAGTTAAAATAACTGTTTACAAAAACATTAAAAACAATCCATAAAAGCTTCCCAAGCTAGCCCCTCTTCAGCTCTATGTGTGACCAACTTCACCTGTAATATTGTATGCTCCCGTGTAACGAATTACACTATCATCGCCAACCACAAGCAGATAGGATGAGCAAACACCATAAATATATACATAACCAACATAAACATCTATCCTCTGAATCCAGAAAACATGGCCATCACCATGTTCATCCACGTTATACATCCTCACATGATGACCTTAAGATATCTTTTGTTAGCACAAGCCACAACTTGTGATTCCACCTTACTAGCCACAACCTGGGATTTGCCTAATCAAGTGGAGCCCATCCATACGAGCCACAACTCGCATACTTACATTGGTTTTCCAATATCATCAAGCCACAACCCGGAGTCGCCATGTGTTTACCCTTTATTCCAAGCCACAACTAAAGAAATGCCTCAACGAGCTTCATACTCATGGTATCATTTCAAGCAATGTAGACTACAGACAACTCCAAAGTGAACAACCCTATCCACTACACTATTGCCTGGCGCTGCCCAAGCATTGCCAAGCGAAATTCAGTTGTAGACCGCTTGGCGGTAGCCGCCCACCGCTCGATGTCAGTTGCTCTATAGGTCTTTAGATTTCCAAGTATCGACTGGTAGGACCATCCTCACTACAGGTGCCACATGTCCTAGTGGCCATTGTCCACACAGTATCTCTTGGCAGTGACTGCCAAGCGCTACACCGGTACAACGAGTTTATTGGTTTAGGCATAATAGAGAAGATTTTAATCTTACTCAAGGAATCCAAAAACACACGACATAATTACCAAGTTGCATACATCCCCTTCAATGGGTCTTGAAACCCATACTTCTTATGCCTTGTTAACATACCTACTCCCATATATATTTACTCTCTTAAATATGCCAACCCTTAGAATTAAGGTATAACAAATCATACTATTCTCACATATATGACAATTACTATACCAAAACATCACTGTAATTTTCAACTAATCCAATGCCACGTATCAACCATACTTTTGCATCACCACAAGTTCATGCATCTATAAATCGGACCTCATTAACTGCCATTCAAACTTTAGGAAAAAGGAGAATCAAATTTATGATTAGTACTTAGACCCGTTACTACAACGAATTATGACTCATGCCACCCCATACTAATATTAGCCATCCTGCACTAATTTTTCTTACTTATTTTCACCTTCCTCTTTTAATTACTCCACTTTCTCAATCACTTTTATGATCTAAGGTATACAAGTTACCAACGGTTCCATTTTCGCCTATTTTTCCCATATCTAATTTCACTTGGACCCTCAAAGGAACCCCTCAACTCGAACCTCACAGAGTCAACCTCCAATACTGTTGTCATTGGTTTTCACCTAGCGGCAAGCTATGTGCCACTAGGCGGTGCATCACTTTCTAGAAAAATCTAGATTGGTAATACACCTACGTGAACCCTAATTTCCCCAAAATCCATTCCACTCAACCAATTTCCCTTACCACCATTATTTAACATGTTCGATTCCACATATAATTGATTGACATTCAATGGCACACAAAAATCACAACCAATTTCAATCCAAATCATGGTACCCAAAATTCCCCAAATCATTACAAACCCTCATATTCATGAAATCTCCAATTTGTCTAGTCGTAGTAATTATAGGTTTACCCCACACAATTTGTCTATCAACTTATAGTATTCCATGTTACAAAGACTCCCACGAGTCCCTAAAATCCCCAAAAAAAACCCACAAACATAAAAAACAAAGCACACATGCGTGTGTCGCCTAATGACAATTCATCACCGCTAGGCGGTTCAAAGTAGAAACCCAGAAACTGGGTTTATTCAACATGAATCGCTTGGCAAACCTTCAAATCCACTAGGCGATTTCTGGAAAAATTCCAGAAATGCGACAAAACCCATATTTTTCATAATAGAAAAACCCAATGCATCTATTATAACAAGAAATCACGTCAAATAAAATTAAAGATACAATACAACTCCCCCAACTTATCCCTTGCTTTCTTGATGACGCCTAGAGTTCTTCCTAGCCCACTTTTTCCTTAGCCCTTGTCTCCTGTCCAAATTTGCTCCCAACTCTCAATGCTCTCTCTATTTGGTGTCCAGAACTCACTCTTCACACTACTCAAGTCAGACCCTCTGTTAGTTCTCTAAAATTTCTCCTCTCCAACCATTTTTAACCCTTAATTAATTTAATTAATTAAAAAAAACGAAAATGTTTATGAGGGGACGTTAACGACCATCAAATGCCATTAACAAGTGGTTTCAGAAAACCTCTCTTAAAAATGAAAAATAGTTGTTCATTTGAAAATAATCAACAATGTGATTTTCAAGTGACCTATGAGTATTATCCATAGCAACCATGTGATTCATACGATTATCAGCAACAAATTGTCACACCTACTTCTGCACCTGATATAAGTAGGTTAATTATATGTGAACTAAATGATCTATATCTTAGATAATCCTTTTTGGAATATGAGCAACAACCATATTCTGAGTATCCACTCCAGCCATCATATGTTCCATTTGGTTCGCAATAGCAACAACATGCGTCACCCAAACAAGTTGCAACAACTAATGGACCATCCTATAGGGAAGTTGTGTTATTAATAGATGGACTCAAAGCGAAATTAGACACCATAGATGAAAGGTTGCGAGCTGATCAAAGATGCAAAGTTATTAAGCATGAATGGTATGTAAATGATAAAGTATTATACGACATGATGGAGGATGCAAGTAACAACAACTTTGTAGAATTACTTGGTACTGTTAATACCACCCTCCAATGTCATCCGAGATTTGCTGAAACCTAAGAATTTAGAGCACTTCGTCATGAAATAGAAGATATGCTTCTAAAGTTTGCCATTAGAGTTGAAGAAATGTCGGAAGATTTAAGTCAGCTAGTGAACGACAAAGCTATGGAGGCCACCTTAGAAAAACTTATGAAGACGATAGATGAGCAAAGGGATTAAATGATAATGTTAAGGGACATGAATCGAAGGATGGAACAATTGAGCACTGATATGAATGAGTACACAATTGAAATGTTAGATCAACCAAAACCAGAATCACATCACATTGATATATCTATTGATAGATATAGTGATGCTTATAGTAATATGTCTATTGATGGACATTTTAATTTTACTAAAGATGTTACTGATGAAGAAATTGAAGATTCTCACGCTAACATATCTATTGATGGATATGATGATGATGATGATGCTCAATGCAAACATAAATGATCTTTTTCAGGAGCAAAGTTGTGAGAATAATAAAATGGAGGAACGAAGTGAAGTTGAAGAACCAACAATATTTGAAGATGCAGCTGAAGCTTCTACTATTGCAACTAGCTTGGTTAATAAGAAAGCAGCATAATCAACTACTTCAGTTGCAAATTTTTTCTCACAAGATGAGATTATGAGGATTATTGATGATCCTGTTAAGCACCCTAATGCACCTGATGATGCTAAAATTGACATAAATTCACACGCTCCACACATTAAGTTTGTTGATGTGAATGAAGAAAATAGATTTTCAGTGGTGATTTTTGTTGACTTGGCTACAGAGAAAGAAGAAAGGTTGCTACAACAAGAAAAGATGTTAGATTCAAATTATTTTGAAAACATTGTTTATAAAAAAGTTAAATTGCGTGCATATTTATTTTCTGTCTTTAATTTTAAAAATATTAAAAAAAATTCAAAAACACGTGTTTTTATTTTCTTTAATAAAATTGTACAAGGTGACTTGTGACTTGTACTTGAAAAAGTCAAAGAAAATAAATTTTGACATATGGCTAGATTGATCCAGAAGTCACAAAATGTTTTGTCTCCTTTCCCAAAATAAGTCCATCAATGACATTTTTTTGAAATAAGTGTGGGGGAGACAACTCATAGGTAGGAATTTTTTATCTCCTCCCCAAAATAAGTCCATCAAGGACAAGATTTTGAAATAATTATGGGGGAGACAACTCATAGGTAGGATTTTTATTTTATTTTGTTTTTTTGTTTTTTTTCTTTCTATTTTTGTTTTTTCAAATTTGTGTTTTTATTAAAAAAATTGTGATTTCTTTTTGAGAAAATTGTGAAAGTATTAACTTTTTACTAAGTGAAACTTTTAAACAATATATCTCATAAGAAATCCACCAAAAATATTTTCTTGCTTTCAATAAAACATATTAACATTGGATTTTGGGATTTGATTCAGAAACTAGATGATCATAATTCTGGAAAAATAAAAGTTGTGTTGATATGAGTGGATTATTTCTAGGATTTACTAATGGAGTTTATATGAGAATTTAATGATTAAATCTTTTGTGAAAGAGTTTTGACCTTGTGAGTCTTGAGCCTTAATGTAAATGATAGACTGCCTTGTGCCATTCCTATTTTTCTTGAGTGACTTGCTCATGTTTTGTTTATACTCAAATATTTAGCTTGATTCTTTTATTTTGCAACTTAGGTGAATATACATGATTTGATATGTTTGAGGCATTTCTTGTTTTTAGCTACTTGACCAAATAAGTCCACCTTGATATTAATCCATTGGTTGCCCCTTTGAGCTTTAAATATCTTTTTCTTGTTTTAAGCCCATTGTAAATCCTTAAAAAGAAAAAGACCATGTTTTTCCTTACCTTAGAAAGAAAGAAAGGAACTAGTGGATTATGTTAGGATTGGTTGAGGAATAAAGTGTGGGTGAGTACCTTACCCACAAAATAATGAAAATGCATAAAGGAAGAAAAAAAGTGATGAAAGAGTTTGAAAAAAAAATGTATAAAAATAATTGCTTCCTAAAAAAGAACAATAAAAGAAAAAAAAATTGGAATTATGCTCTATTATTCTTTCTATATTTATTTCAAAATTCCTAAAATTTTCCTTCCTTTGCCTTGGTCTTGTTATAACCTGTTAAAAGTCCTTATGATCTTTGAATGCATATTTTCTGAAAGTTTATGAATATTAGAATTTTGTTGTCTATGAGTGTTTACTTGCATGAGTATTTTGAGTGAAAATACAAGACAAAACACTTGAGCAAACTTTGGAGAGAAAATATACATTTTAACTCAAGTGACCTCTTTCATATTTGATTTTCTTGTAAATTCAAAAGATTAACTCATGTGTAAAAATTAGAATCTTTCGATTTGTATATACATGATAACTTGATTTCTAGAAGATTGATTTGTTCTAGTGATGTTCATTCCTTTGATCCAATGAAGATTTAGAATAAAATACCTTATAACAAAGTTTTGAAATTGCTCAATTTTGCCCAGGAGTGCAAAAGGATAAGTGTGGGGGTGTGATGGGTTCATATTTATGCCATCATTTAATGTTTAATTCTGGATTTTTACTTGAATTTTTTTCTTAAAAGATTTATATAATTGAGATTTCTTATAATTGGGTTTATTGAGCATGAGATACAAAAAGAGGTTAAAAATAACTTTTTAGTTGCATAAATGTTCTTTGGATATTTTGAGGTGTGATAGTACAGCTACAACTAAGTTGAACTCATGGAGGTGTGGAAATAAATTGCTTAAAGATTCATGACACCTTAAAGCTAAATCCAAGAATAGGAAATTATCAAAATCACAAAAATTTAAGCCAAGCATAGCATAAAGATAGCAAGAAAAACTTGAAAAAGTGAAGAAGTTTGGCTATGCCAAGAAGAGGGAACGAGCAACAAAATTGGACCTTGCGGTTTTTTCTATCTTTTTCTAGAAAAAGGGCTTTGATAATTCATAAATATTTATGATAAAAGCTAATTTGGGAAAATATATATTTAGATATATTATTTGATATTTTTAAATAATTATCTTATTTAATTATATCATGAAATATCAAAAGATAATAACTACCAAATCTTTTTAAATATGAAAAGATCTTCTTAAATCTTTTTAGATCCATAACAATTAAATATATCTTGAAGATATTGGATTTGTTAGAAGATAAATTGTGGAGATTGCAACGGGCTGATTTGGAAAATTAATACAAATATTAGTTGGTGATAATTTATCATATATCTTTAACTAATTTATTTATTTAATTATATTAGATATTGATATTATCAACCAAATATATTTGTCAAATAGTCTATCTCTCCAAATATTTGAGAGATTTTAGCAACAGAAAAGCCCAGTCCAAGTTCTATATATAGAGACCAAGGGGAAACAAAAAAGACAAGCTCGAGACTTTGGAGTTTAGGAACCCTTATGGGGCCTAATTTCGTTTCCTTTCTCCCTCCCTCTCTCACTCTCTATTCTTCTTCTATATTTCTTTTATTTTGATTTTATGGAGTTCTAAGCTTCTTAGGTTGATTTCATTGTAATTTCATTGTGGATTCTGAGGATAGAATGAAATAAATTCTTTGTTCTTTTTATTATTGTTATGGTTTTAATTCATCTATGTATTTTATCTTTGAATCACGTGAAAAGTAATGGTTTTTATATCATAGCTAATTAGTGAGATGTTTTAATCTATATGCATATCAATCATATGAGTTCAAGGGTTTTTAATTTTAATTGAGAATGTACTTTGATTAAAGCAGTTGAATCAATCTATTTTCTTTATTATTATTATTATTTTTATCTTACTTTATCTTTTTCCATTTTTATTTCTTTCTTTCAAATACTATTTTATTTGACTAACTATTTTGTATAGATTTTATAAGAACTAACTTGTTAGAAACCAATTCCATGTTCATTGGGAGACGACTTTGGGTTATTTTACCCTTTCTATTTTGTTGGTTACTTTCTAAACAATACTAAAGTTGTTATACATAAGTAATATTAATTTGATCGCGTCAACAACAACATTATTACATTCCCATTCATGTCCAAAAAGAAATTGGCAAAAAGGAACCTATTTAGCATCAATCAAGGTTCAAACACCCAACCACACAATTACCAAACCAATGCACAACCAATCAACCAATTCATGTTTCATGATAATTACCACCCATCTAGGATTATATTATCACGCACCATGGTCAAGCATATTAATAAAATAATAAAACAATTCAATTAACACACTAATGGCTTACACATAGGGATGAAAAAAATACCCGCGCCCGTGGATACCCGCGGATAAAATCCGCGACGGATAGTTACTACCTGTGGGTATTTATTATCCGTGGGTAGCGGGTAGTAGGTATTTTAATACCCGCTTATAAACGGGTTGGGTACGGGTATCATACTATCCGTACTCGTGGGTACCCGTTACCCCTCAAAAAATTAAAATTAAAATTTAATTTATATTTTATTAAGTTAAATTTAATTAAAATTAAAATGCATGAGTGAGTTAGGGGTCTATGAACCCATATACATCACTCAACCCCATATTGTTACTAACACCAAACATATACCTAGACAAAAACATTTATTTAATATAAGTAACTAGATAAATCAATTAAACATAAAGAATGGTTTAAATGCTTACATAATTCATAACTGAATAACGGTAATATTCAATTCTTCAGTCCCCAACTCAAGCTCTAAGACATCTTGCTTATGCAAGTATAATGGAAAGTCAATTTCTCTCCCAAATGCATTAGAATCCCATGGAACCACCATCTACTTATCAAGAATGATGCCAGCAAGCTGGTGTAATGCACTAAGAGGATCGTCCAAAGCTATTGGAATCTTCATAGGTTCAGGATTTCCATTTCATGCGACTATTATTACATGAAAAAATAATTTGATTGTGAACATAAATAACATGTAAACTTAAAAATTGAGTACTGTAAGATGGGTTTGGGAGTCCGTACTTGGGGGTCAGAAATAGAACCAACCAAATCTCTAAGCTAGGTGGAGAAAGACTGAAATGCATGTGCCACAGTATACACCTCATATGTTGGCACGAGAACTAAAGCATATGGCATATGAAGAACAATGACTGCCTCAAATATTGTTCCACTAGCCACTAGTGTCCTCCCTATACCATGCAGAACGTATATGTCATATGGATGAGCGTTGTTTGCGTCATCCCTAGTACTGTTGAAGCCTAACAACTCCCATTTATGCTTCCATCTATCAAAGCCAATGTTAATGTTATTTTATTAAAGAATAATTATGGACTTTCATAACTTAGCGCAAAATTATTCTTTATTTTTTTGGAGAGGCATAAAAGGTTTTGGTTAGGGAGTTACTTGCGGACGAATGCCATAACCATCAAATTGTTGCTGGAATTGATGCACAACCCTTTAAGTCATTGTATCAATGGCTTCATCTTTGAGATCTGCTCTGACCTTCAAAGTGATTGCTTCTGTTAGTTATTTCCTTAGTCGTTGCATCAACTTTTCTTCATACTCAACATTGTGTGTCTATGAAGTGTGACTAGAGGAGCCGCCAAAATATTAGCAAATGCCAACTCCTAATAACAACATGCACACGTCTAGGGTGCTCAGGCTATCCAATTTCAGTAGCGAGAATGTCATGATGACCTTCTAGAGTGAAAGTACCTTGGGAGCTTTACTAAATAAAGAAGTCCTACAATATAAGAAAAGAAAATTAAAATATAATATTTATAAAATCATATTGTTTAAAGAGAAGTTAAATCTTACAATTTTTTTAGAGATTTCTCGTGCGGTCTCAGAAGTGTAGGAGCTCAATGATCGTAAACGAGATAACTTCCATTTTTCATGATAGAATGGTGGTTAAGAAGGGCTTTTGTCCTCTTTTGATGTAACATAAAATTCATTTTATGAATTAGTTCAACCTATATACAATTTCAACAAATTGAATTCAAGTAAACTAACCTTCCATTCCAAGACGTTCGAGACTCAACAAACTGACGTCAAATGTCTTCATTGCTTTATATATCTCACATGGATTTTCATTCATTTTAGCTCTAAAGATATACCTAGACGTCAATTTTGTCTTAAAACTCTGAAAATTCTTAGCGACTGATGACTAACATTTATGTTTAAGTGTCGCTGCATTTGGAATATCAAATGTCATTTGCAGTAAAGAAAATGCACATCAATAAGTGATTTACCAATATAATAAAACTAAAAATTCAATAAATTAATTAATTTACCAATAAATCATGCTATATCATATTGTGATCAACTTCAGACACATGATCAAAAGTAGGAGTAAGGATGAATATTCTATCACGTGTCAGTACTCCTAAATAGCTTCTGAAGATGTGACTAGTGTTGACATCAACAACGATAGATGTCTTCTAACCATTAGCTCATCTCATAAAGAGTTGCATCAATCTAGTGGCTCCTCTTGTGGGTCTCCTTGTAGGTCCTTCATCCCTTAATGAACTCTGATTGTCAACCATATATCTGTTGTTAAGAGAAAAAAACACAAAAGATTAATAACAAACATTTACAATAACATTGTTTAACAAAACATATAAATTTATACAAAAATTTGACATTCATACATAAAGTTATGGATTGGTCATATGTATATTTCCTCATTGATCTTCCTGAATTGCATGTATGTCGTCCAATAGTGGGGCCTCATCAAAATTTATCGTTGTTTTAAATGGATGAGTGTTAGCAATATGAAGGTTACTCAAATTCTCTTCATTAACATCAATTTGTTTATTGCCATGAAAAGCGACAAACCAATATTCAGACACAAGATCTTTTACATGAAAAACTTGAGATGGTTCATGTGCCTTGATAAAAGGCTCGTCTCGATAACCTACATTTCAAAAGTCAACTAAAGTCATACCTAATTCATCAATTTTGACACTACTCTTATTATCAATCCACTTACATTTAAACAGTGGAATAATAAACATAGTATCGTCAACCTCCCATATTTCTTCTATTATAGCATAGTACGTCATTGACCCAAATACAGGATTTGGATATTCGAATGTGGAAAATTGTAATGCCTCAACTTCAAGACCCACTCCATTATTTTGTATTGTGCTTTTATCATCCAAAGACATCGTATAGAATGTGCAATTATTAATTTCATAATGTGTACAAGTTACGACATCAAACTTCAATCCATTTGCTAGCCACATTAAAGTCTCGAAAGATTATGAATGTTTGAAAACCTTATATTTAAACCATGACATGAACGTCCTGTTATGCTTCATCAACTTCCATTTCTCTAATTATCACGAATTGTGTGTCTTTATAATGACTTTCTGTGCAGACAAGTAAGGAATCACCTCATCAGTGTTGTTCAATACGTATAGATGTGCTTATAATAGTTCTACGCGATCTTTGGTTACCACATTCACACCTCGAATGCTCTTACTTGTAGAAAACCTTTTGAACCATGATTTGCGAGGAAGTTCTATCAGATTTACTTTTATCATGTAATTTAACCAAACTCGATACTTTCTCTAGCAATATACCTTTCAATCATTGATGCTTCTGGACAATATTAATTTTTCACGTAACCTTTCAAAATCTTCATTAACTCCTATCAAATTTGCTTTTATCATGTAATATGAACCAAACTTGATTTCTCTTACCAAATGAACAAGTAAATGTACCATAACGTAAACAATAATAGAGGGAAAAACATATCCGCTGACACAAGATGAATGCAATCTCACTTTGAAGGTCATATAACTTTACAAGATCAATGACTTTACTACAAATTGAAGAGAAAAATGAACACAAACGAGTTATAGTTTGTCGAACATTTTTGGGTAAATTTCCATGAATTGCCATCGCTAAGAATTATTGCATTAAGACGTGACAAACGTGAGACTTCAGGCCAACAAGATTGAAGTCCTGCATTGATAATAAACTCTTAACATTTGAAGAGTATCATTGTGGTACCTAGACACTCTTTAGACAAAGGCAAAAGCTTATATTTTCTTGTCTAGACATAGTATAACATGAGGGAGTACGCTTACCAACCTCCCTTGGTGTCAAATCTTCTCGGATATTGATTAAGCAAATCCAATTGAGCATTTACTTCATCTTTTGTTTTTCTCTCAATGTTAAGTAGTGTACCAATCAAGCTATCACACACATTCTTCTCTACAAGCAATACATTTATTCAATGTCTAACCTTTAACTTTGACCAATATGGAAGGTTAAAGAATATTGATTTTTGGTACCAAGGGTTCGTTGCAAATGATTTCTTGGAGGTTTTCCCAAGTACATGATGTATTTTATTACCTTTTCATGAATTTGAAAGTCATTCAATGGAATTGGTGCATCGTCATTATGTTAATGTTTGTTAAATAGTTTTTTTAACCTTAGATAAGGATGATTGAATTGAAAAAAATCTCTGATGGTGCATATATATTGTCTTCCTTCCGTATTTCAATTGATGAGCTGAAGTGTTTTCTTCACATATATGACATGCTTTGTGACCCTTGACATTGTACCTCACAAATTACCGTAAGTTGGAAAGTCATTAATGATGCAAAATAACATTGCACACATAATGAAAGTCTTAGAAGCAAAAACATCAAATATTTCAACCCCATCAACACACAACATCTTCAAGTCTTCAACTAGTGAACTGAGATAAATATATATATCATTTTGGGCTATCATGGACCAGATATGATCATAGTCAACATCATGTACTTTTTCTTCATGCAAAGTCCAAGAGACAAGTTATAAATGAATAAAATAAAAGGCCAACAACTATAATTGGTACTTAAATTACCAAATAGATTTATTCCATCGGTAGCTAAACAAAACGAATATTTGTACAATTTTCACTGTACTGGGGAATCCATGATCAATATTTTTTTCATTTCATTGAATCAATTGGAAGACAAATCAATTTATCACATCTTCTCTCATCAACATGTCATGTAAGGTTTTTAGCGTCTTTTGGATTCACAAACAAACGCTTAAGTCTAGGCACCATTGGAAGGTACCAAACTACTTTCAAAGTGAGCCCATCCTTTTCTATAAGACCTTTATCTTCATTGTTGATTTTCTCCTTGTTCTCTGATAACACACATTTCAGACACTTTTTCAATCCTTCAAATTATTTCCTATATAATATGCAATAATTAGGACATGCATGTATCCTTATATACTCCATACCCATCTGGCAAAGAATTTTCTTGGCATCATAGTTGTGAGTGGGTAGTGTATTTTCATCTGGAAGCATTTCATTCAACAACACCAGCAATTCTATGAAACTCTTATCGCTTCACTCATTGGTCGTCTTCAAATTCATGAGTCTTAACATTACTGACAACCTTGTGAACTTAGTTGAATCGACGTACAACAAAGTCTCTGCATCGGTAGAGATTGTCTCATACACATGTGCTTGGGAAAATGCGTTAGCGCCAACGTCACAAATCATGACCTCTAATTTGTCTTCTTCAAGTCAATCTTCAATGGTGGAATCAACAACATTTTTAGTTCAGGAGATAGTTGGAAAGTGTTAATTTGTCTTGTCATGCCCATGTTGTATAACTTCGAAGGAAACCATCACATATAAGGTGTTCCCTAATTACGGTTGAATTCAACTTTCTCGCGTTCAAACATTTGACACAAGGACATCTAAGTTTCACTTCATCATCACTTCTTTCCTCATTACGTTGCACAAATTGTATAAATTCTTCTACTCATTTCTCATAGTCAACACTGATGTATGGTGAATTAATCCAATCTTCATCCATACATATATAGACTGAAATAGTGTGAACAACTTCAGTAATCCTTAATAGAATGATCATCTCCCTTTTATATTCAAGGTATGACCCTATCCCATTCAAAAAGATTCATTTTTTTAGTTTATTGGTATGTATAAATTTTAAAACACATATCTAAAATATCACAAAATTTTGCCAACATTTCCCATTGATCTTCAAGTTACACGAAATGAAAGTGATTACCAACCACAATCAAATATGCACCCAAAGATCAATACAAAATGCAATTGATAAAAATCATGAATTTTAAGATATGTATATTAAAAAATATATATACACTAATAAACTATTAAAAAGTTATTAATCTTCTCAAACTGTCCAACCGAACAATTCAAGATTGAATACATTTAAATTATTAGTACTGTCTCCTTTTAAAATATATTTTATAAAATTCATATTCTTTCAAAATACAAAACTTAGAGACAATAAATAATTTTTGTATTCAATCTCAAACGAGAAACTAAGGCTAACTCCATGGAACAACAATCTCAAATCAAACAAAATAAATCAACTTATTTAAGTATATAGTTAAATAAACATACAATAACATACATTTATTAAGCATATAATTAAATCAATTTATCTAACATACAAAAAATAAAAAATGTACTAAAATATTATAGGGTCAGAGTAAAATTAAGAACCTCGGAGTTTGAAATGTGAAGATCAATGAGAAAGATGCAATAGTACCCATGTCTTTGGAAGGTCCCACGACAATGCACCAGTACTTGAAAACAGAGGTATTAAAAAGGAAACCATCTAAACAAACATGATAAAATTTAAAAGTAAACTTTGATGAAATTCATGCCTACTCAATCTTATGATCCAAACTAAGTTATAAAATTTGGAAAAGCAAGTCAAGTTCATAATTTTGCATAGTTCAAGAATGAAAATATCTATAAAAATTTACAAATTCAATTTCTATCAAAATATAATCTCCATTGGTCAAATTTTTACAAACTAAAGCAAAACATATTCCAGCCAATTACATACATAGGAGAATAAAAGACGCCAAAACTTAAGAATGCCAACAACTCATAAATAATCATAATCTCAAATTTAAAGTGAAAAATTCAAGAATAGGTACAACAATAGATTGCAACAAAAAATGGACAAAAAACACTCAAAAGAATGGATTCAAATAGCAAAACAAAAATGCAAAAATACCATAACGAGTAGATGAACATGGTGGCACATCTGTTGTTCTCGTCGTTGAAGGCATAATAGGTCATTGTCAGCAGCACAACGTTAGCAAGAGGCAGAAGAGTTAGACAAGGCGACAAATCTCGTGGTGGGTTGCGGGACATAAATGGAGAAAAAGATAAGAAGTTCTTCATTCGCACACTAGAGGAGACGAAGACTGTTTCTGGTTTTAGGGATTTCTAACCAAATTTTCTACCGTTGTTCAATTAAAAATCGAGGTATAACACCCCCTTCTACATTAGTTAGACAAGAACTGAGGCATAATACCACCTTCTGCATTGATTCCCAACACTCGAGGCCATGGAGAGTAGATAAAAAGTAAAAAAAATTCATTTTTCTGATTAGACCAATTTATCTATTTTGGGTTCAAAAAAAACTGAGGCATAACTAACTATTCTGCCTTGGGTCATTCACAACTGAGGCAAAAATGTTTTCATTTAAATTTAGAAATTCGTAGTAGGGGGAAAGGTGAAAATTTTGAGAAGCATTAGGCCTTGGGTGTTTAGGAATCGAGGCAGAAGAGTGGTTTCTACCTCAGGTGTGATTGTAACCGAGGCATAAAACATTGCGTAAATTTCAAAATTGCCACCACGTGTTATTGGCCTCGTTTCCGTTGTGACTGAGGCATAAAGCCTAAGTTAGAAAGCCCAAAATGCACTATTGTTTGTAAGAGTTTGTGAATATTGTGATGGGTGTGATAGATTAAAAAAATGTTTCAATTGATAAAAATATATGTTTACTAATTTACTCCTATGATGAAATGTGATATAGATTATAATGTAAGTAGTAGAAATTATATTAAAATGAAATTAAATTTGTTATTTATAAAAATATAAATTGAAAAAATAAAATAAATTATGAATAGAAGGGATTTGTAAGAGTAATTATTATGTTGACGATAGAAGATAAACCATAGGCAAGTAAGGGTGACCATGGATTTGATTTTTAAAGATCCAATCCAGATCCATTTTAGATCTACATAATTAAATAAGATTTTGGATCTAAATAAATTTTGTATGGAATTGATTTGAACTTTTTTAAAATCCATATCCAAATTGGACCAAATTCAAATTCTAGAATGTATTTTTTATATAAGAAATTTAAATTGAATTTTCTAAAATTTGTATCGTCGAGGTTAACACGGTCAAATTTGGAAGAATTTTGGTCAAGGACGACTCAGCCGAATTTCGCTTGAGCTGACTTGGCTGACTTGTAGCTGGGATCGTTTTTGCCAAATTTTGGTCACAACCGACTTGACCAAATTCGGTCGATATTCAACCGGGACTGATGTAGTTGAATTTCGACTAGGGTCGACTCAACTGAATTCTAGTCAAAGCCTACTCAGCTGAATTTCAGCCAAGGCCGACCCATCTCGAACTTCTGCCTAAACCAGTCCTTCTCGACCTTCAATATGGGCTAGTCCATCCTGACCTTCAACCTAACCCAAATGACAATTTAGATTAAAAATTTGGATTTAATATTTTGGATTATCCATATTTGAAAATATGGATTCAAAGAATGGTATCCAATCCAGAAAATATATAAAATATAGATCAGATTAAAATCCAAATACAATAAAATAGATTTTAAATGGATTGGATTTTTAATAAAATGGATCTTAAATGGATTCGATTGGAGCAAAAATGGATTGAATCAAGAAAATTGGATTTTTTGCCTACCCCTACAAGCAAGCAGCCCCTCCCTTGAAGAACCAGAATCACAAACCTTTTATTTTCCCAACAAAAACACACCAACATGAACGTCCCTAACCAAACATCCATCTTCCTTGCAAGCACAAAAATTATAAAATAAAGTAGGGTTAGTTTAATCTTTGTCAATTAGATGAACAATCCACCATCTCATATTTTGGCATGTTGCACAAATCAATCCTCCCTCTTTCACACAAATCCACGCCTTCAAATTTGCACAAAACCATTGAAACAAACGTGAGAACAAATGAAAAATCCATCTCTCACTTCTAGGGTCGGGCCTTAGTTGGTTCGCAAGGGGCCCCCCTCCCAAAAGAAGTTTTTCATATATTATTTATTAAAATTTATAATATATTTAAGATTTTTTAAGAAAATTGATTTAATTATAAATAAAATTAATTCTTTATTGAATTTGAAAAAGGTAATATTATTTATTAGGGTTAAATATGTTTTTGCTCCATTAACTTTTAGTGAAAATTAGAATTAGTCCCTCTTTGAAACTTTTGCCTAATTTAGTCTTGTAACTTTAGAACTGTGTGAAACTTTCAAATGTGTTTCATGATAGTTTTGTAGCTAAAGTTGAAGCCAAAATGTGTCAAACAGTGTAAACAACTCAAATGCTATCATGAAATGTGTTTGAAACATTAAATAAACTTAACAAAATGTGGTTAAAAGGACTAAATCCACACAATTCTAAAGTTAGGGGACTAATGTAACATCTTGGTTGAATATTACTAATTTTTAAATATAAAATAAAAGAAATAATAAAGTCACATTTATTTAAATTTTTGTCCTAAAACGCGGGAAATTACAATCCTTCTTAGTTGTCATTCATAATAAATATAATTTAAACTTCAAGTGGTTACATTTCCAAAGTTGGGAAATCAAAATCTGAGTTACAAAGTAATCAAAGTAAATAATAAAATCAAATCCCCAAGCATCCTCGCTCTAGCTCTATGCCTCACCAACACCACCAGTAACATCATCTGCTCTCGTGTAACGTGTTACATGATCATTACCAAACACAAGCAGATAGGGTGAGCTAATAGTATCAAATCATATATACAATCCAAATATATATGCATACACTCATAAAAAGGAACTTTATCCTTTGAATTCCATACCACAAAGCCACCACCATGTGATGAAGGATTATCTTGTTTCTTTTTAAGATTATTGAATATGGTGTGAGTTGATTAAGAAAACCAAGGAAATCCCCACTGGACATTAAGATAGCAAACTATCTAGATGTGAAGGTTCCTTTCCAAG
>Ga0209589_1000779_pt1 | contig 47714 bp, 22 predicted proteins | sample CowpeawhiteBW_FD_187525 | JGI IMG/M metagenome (GOLD analysis project Ga0209589, IMG submission 187525) | Root nodule microbial communities of legume samples collected from California USA - Cow pea white BW (SPAdes) (version 2) | ecosystem: Host-associated > Plants > Roots > Nodule | place: USA...
TCATTCAAGTCGATCCTAACCAAAATTTTTCGAGTCGATGCTGACCCAAAGGTTGTCGTACTTGGCCACGTAATCCCATACTGAAAATTAGTCGTATGCGGTCGCATTTTACGGAGTCGAACCTTGCTGAAATTCGGACATGTTCAGTCGAGTCCGCCCCGTCCGAAATCCATTCGATTTTGGTCGAGTCGACTCCACCCAAGATTCGTCCAAATCTGACCTGGCAGGCTTCGCACCAAAATTTGGGCGTATTCATCTTAGGCGACTCCGACCGAAATTCGGTTCAATATAGTCGAGTCATCCCCGTCAAAAATTTGGTCGAGACCGTTCTAACCCAAATTTTGCATTATTTAGCCTAGTCGACCGTAGACTAAATTTGGCCGTTTTGACCAAGCTGATCGTGACCAAAATTTGGCAGTATTCAGCTGAGTTGGCCCGAGTCAAAATTTAGTGGAATTCAGTCGAGCCGGCCTTGAGCGAAATTTAGCTGAGTTGGCCCGAGTCAAAATTTAGTGGAATTCAGTCGAGCCGGCCTTGAGCGAAATTTAGCTGAGTCGGCCTTAGCCCAAATTTGTCATATTTGGCCGAGGCAGCCACGAAAAAAATTTGACGATTTTGACATAGTTTGTTGCGACTAATATTTGGAAGTATTCAATTGAGTCTGTTTTGACTTAAATACGACCAAATTAAATCAAGTTGGACCCAAACAAGATTTGGCCTAATCAGTCCTGACCCAAATTTGGACGTCTTCAACCAAGTCAACCTCGAATGAAATTTCTCTATTTCGGTCGAGTAAGTCACCACCAAAGTTTGATCGTATTTAGCTGAGTCCAACCCACTCGAAATTTGGCCAAAATTAGTCGAGTTGACCTTACTGAAATTTGGTCGAGTCAAATTTGGCCCAAATTAAGTCGTATATTCCCGAGTCAGCCTTGGACGAAATTTGGCCATATTAAGCTAAGTTAGTCATGCCCGAAATTTGTCCAAATCCAATCAAGTCGATCCCGACTAAAATTTACCGAGTCTATCCTGACCCAAAGTTGGTCTTACTCAGCCACGTAATCCCAGAAAATTAGTTGTATGCAGCACAATCCAAGTCGGACCTAGCCGAAATTTGGACATGTCCGACCGAGTCGATCCCGACCGAAATTTATTCAAATTTTGCCGAGTTGACCCCACCCCAAATTCGGCTAAATTTGACCAAGCAGGCTTTGCACTAAAATTTGCATGTATTCAGCTTAGTCGGCTCCGACCAAAATTCAATTGAATTTAGTCGAGTCTTCCCCATCAAAAATTTGGCCGAGCTGGTCGTCACCCAAATTTGGTAGTATTCAGCCAAGTTAGCCTTAAATGAAATTTGGTCTTAAAACATGATAGTTGAAGACTTCTTGTTTGGGACTATAGTAAAGCTGCAATTCCAAACTTGCTGCTAAAACAATAATCTAACTCTTCCATCAACTAAAGTAAATATCTTCGACACATGAACTAAGATTAATCATATGCTCTCCATAAATATTTAGCAAGATTCGGTATGCTATTACAAGATTTCTAGACGCTACAAATAAGCCTAAGGTTGAGTTTCTCTAGGAGTTTCTATGTGAAATTGTATCTTGATGAAAACTAAAAGTATAATATATTTTTCTACCTACAACACTAAAAGTATATATAATTCTGCTAGCTAAAATACTTCAAATTCATGAAAAAGAAACAACAAGCTAGGCGTTTTCTGTGTCACTAGAGCCAGCTTGAGAATCAGCCTGAGAACCAGCTTGAGAACCAGCTTGAGATCCTTGTGAACCAGCTTGTGCATCCAAATTTAATTCCAACTCCTCTTCAACATTGTCAACAATCGTCCACCTATTAGATGCATCAATCGTAATTAAGCTTTAGTTTAGCTTGAAATGATCAAATTCAATATCTTAACACCATACCTCTCAAGCACAAACTTCCCTTCTTTGTATGTTTCGTTCTTTTCATATGCCAGAACCTAAACCAATTCAAAGATTCATTATGACCTCTTCAAATTAGATTGATACAGAAATCTATGGAAAGACTTGACTTGCATGTGCATGATGATACCATGGGTGCTTAATCCATCCTTCTAAATAAATCCAGAAGTCACATATTTTCATTCATGGAATCTAATGTTTAAGTACTTTGGGATTCTCTTTCCATGATTTCTAATTTAATTTCATTCCAAACAGGATAACAAAAAACAGATACATGACTTAAAGGAAAATCATCAATTTCAATCACCTCCTCGAGGGATAGAAAACAAATCTTGCTGATTTCCAGTTAAAAGATAATGAGCTCGTAAATGAAGATTACCCTTATTTTGGTAGATCACAAATGGATTAGATGCACAATAGATTTGGAAAATAGAAATTTATCATCTGGTTGTTCTTTTATTGGCAATAAAATTGTTGGAAATTTGAACGACGGTACATTTAAGAGTTTAAAATGGTTTTATGATAATATTCATCAAACTCAGACATACAAAAGTCTCAAGAACATAAATTTCTGATGGTGCTCACACATATCAACTTCATTGATAGCTTAAACTTTCAAGACTCACCCAACCACAAATTAATGAGGTAAGGAAAATCCTCAAGCAATCCAGGTGCAAAGTTATAACTTACATATTTCCATCCAAGAAGTTGTCCACAGCTGCAACAAAATATGTCTTCAACTGTATGCAGTCCAGATATCATCATTCTCTCCACCGGAGGCCCAAGAGTTATGTTCACTCTATTTGAGGCCAAAAGTTAACAAATAAGGATGTTGTTAAAGGGTAGTAACGAAGGTTTGAGATAAGGCGTTGATATGTAAAAAAAAAGTGCTAATTATGAGTCAGAAGAAAATCATAATTCTTTTAATATCATTGATAAAACCATAACGCTTCAATTGAATTCCCGAAACCATCAGAGGAATAGATGTTTTTTGGTGGGGAAAGGAATTATGGGACCACTAAAATAATCCGTAACAAATTACTGAAAACTGAAGATTGAAAAGGGACAGAAGAGGGGGCAACGATTTCAGACAACTTACACTTTGCTGAAAAGGTATGCTCTCCCTTGGCTGCAGTTGAAGTTCTGATCATCACAGAGAAACAAACAGTCAAATTGCTAGGGTAGATGGAAAGACTAGTAGTGCACAAGGAACTAGGTACATTTGCACAGTAGAATAAGTAGCAGCAATTAGTGATAGTTATCTGGACAGGGCTATACTACTATAACAAAAATGAATCAAAATGTACCAAGATAGAGTTAGCTGACATCTTCATTTAGCAGACAAATTATACTACAGGAATCTATGTGGAAGAAGACCAAATGTAACAAAAGTATCCACAAATGAAATAATTCACTTTCCTTTCAAGAAGAAGATCAACAATCACAGATATTGGCTCATTGTCTACTCTTTACATATAAGCTCAGGGTAAGAGGCAAGTTTACAATGATGTGCACCAATGATTGCCAAACCACAGCAAAATTCTAATCAAGCGTTCTTTGGAGCCGCAGATAAAAAAAGAAAAGAAAAACTTCACAAAATAAACTAATTCTACCCAATGTTATCTCACTTGTAAAAGTCAAGCCAATATTAGGAGAGCTCCCTATCTCACCCACAATGGAATTGTAGTAGTAGGGCTGTCCAAAAAATTCAAACAATTAAAATCAATCCATATTTATGCATATCCAAATCACTTTAAGTTCATTTTATTGTATTCGTTTCATATATCCAAATCCATTCTTTTGGATATTAAATCCAATCCAATTAATTAGATAGTTGTTTGGGATTTTAATAATTCCAAAAACCAATGGCCATCCTAAAACGTTGTTTGGTGTAGGCATCTTTCAGTTGGTCTCGGCTGGGAAATTTTTTACTTCATCTTTGTAAGGGAAGCTTTGGTTGGTCTCAACTTTTTACCTGATTTTGATCGGATATGTTTTTGTTGGTCTAGGTCAAACCATTAGATCCTCCATCATCCTTGATTGGTTCATCATCAACTCAGCCTCGGTTGAGATATCACTGGTTCATCCGTCCTCGACTGGGACATCCCAACTAATTTCAATTGCTCATCTCCGGCTCAACCTCAGCTGTATGGTCTATTCATCTCAGCTAGACCACGATCACAACCTGGGAATCGTTTGACACCAAAGCCAGGGTATTGTTGCCACAACCTCAATCACAATATTGTTGACTCAACTGAAGACGTTTTAGTTTAAACCTAGCTGAAGAATCTTTGGATGACTTCAACCCAAGCATCTTTCCCTCAATCATGTCTCAGTTAGTAGTATCGATCAAGATAGCTTTCAGCCAATCTCGATAAAATCATCTTTCAGTAAACTTCAGCTAGGACATCTTTACCTTAACTTCAGTTAAAGTATCACTACTTTGGCTTCCGCTAGAGCATATTTACTTTTGTCTCGAACAATCCGTCTCAGGTTCAACCTCGTCTAGGCCATCTTCAGCTTGATTTCATCAAATCAGCTTTCAGTTTCAAACCAATTCCAAAATTGCTTTGCAATATAAAAGCAAATTTAAAGCCAAATTAAAAAATTCCAAACAAATTTTATCCAATTAAAGAGATATGGATTTCAAATCTAATCCATTTAATTGGATTTGGTTCAGATATGAATGGATCTTTAAAGATTTGAATCTATGCCCATTAGAAGAGAGCAAAACAGAAAGGCAAGCCATCAAAAGTAGTCTTATATATCTAATTAGCAACTGTTATAGTGAATTGAGTGTTGAAAACATATGAAAATAACTTGTATTCCAAGTCTCGCTTCTTTGGTGTCATGCATTGAGACAATTGGGGAAAAAAAACTCCCTGTCTCAATGTACATCTTTCAACGGGGCACAGACAGGCTCTACGCAAAGGGACTTATCATATAGAAAAGTATACACGATACACTTTTTCATTCAATCATTTTCCAAATCCATGGATTCGATCTCAGTAGAAAACTTTTCCGTGTAGCCGCGAAATAAAATTGATCTACCTCCATTTTTAAAATTTTACCCAGAGGTAATTCCTTTTTTCAAAAAAGCACCATCTTCGTTAACCCAATTAGGCATTTCCAAACATCAAACAGCAGCACCATTACACGCTTGCCACAATTGAGAGGCCAAACCATCAGACTCCAAATTTCAAATTGAACACATAATCTTTCATAACGAAAACAGAAAGACTATGCTAATTACTGAAAGCGCCATAGGACATTGCCAGCAACACTGTACAATCGATGTTTCCATAAAAAGATTGCAACCCAATAACCTCCGATCAATAATGAACCAAAAAACACAGTCTTTCTGCACGATCAATTAATGGGTCCCACATAATTCCGATTGATTTTTTAAAAGAAGAGACCAAAATCCAATCTTTCACCGATATCACCCACACAAAGTTCATCTCCGAAACAACCACCAAAAGAAGAAAAAGAAAGCAAGATTCTTTTACAAGTATAAATATTGTGAAATAAAGAAAGAGAAAGAAAAAAAGGATCGAATAGAAATTGAATTTGAAGAGAAGAGGGAGAATACGTACCCGAGAAAGAATGTTATGAGCGAGGGCAAGAGGGGTATTGCAGTATCTGCATCCGTAGGATCTGCCATCCAAATCAACAAGAAAAACCCTCCCCATGTCAACCCCACTCTCTCATAAACCCACACAACACAAACCACCAACGACAACAACAATAGCCTATGCAGAACACAACAACCCCAGACACCCCAAACGCGCAATCCCACTGTAACTGTCGTTAGCTCTATATATATACATATAATCTATCCTTCCTCAGCCTCTTTTTCTTAAAATAATTCTTAAAAGGGACTTTTCTTAACGGGAATATTCATAAAATTTTCTATCTTATTACTTTTACAATATATCTATATACATGCAAATTAACTAACTGAAAATTAAATAGGGAAAAAATATAAATGATGTAATTATTATTCTTATAAACTCCAAATAGCAATTAATTTAAACAAAAAATATTTAAGGAAACAATATCCTTAAAAGTTAATAAGGGAAATAATCTATTGAAGTATTCATTCCTTCTCTTAAACATAAATAAATTGTAACTACTTTTTTATTTAATAATATTTTTAAAATGTAATCAATTTAATTAATATTTGAAATTTGATTAAATTATTATATTATATATTTGTTTTATAGAATAACATTTTACGAAAAAATTAATATATTTATTAAATTAATTAAATTTGTTAACATTTATGAAGTTAGTTTATGTTTACGGTTAAAGTCTCTTAAATGATTGCTTGTTCCAATCCCCAAAAGTAATATCTCGTGTTTGAATATAGGCGTCGACCTTATTACGGCTTTTATGAAAATAAAAATGTTTTTTTTTTCTCTTTAAATATTTAGTACAGTAACTTTTGTCCAATTGGATATTGTGATAGTTAAACCGGAATGAATTTGTGTCAATTAATTAATTGACCGGATTTACTGAAGTAATAACAATAATAACAATAATAACAACAAATTACGGTAATATTTATTAATTAAAAAATAAAAATAAAGATCTTTTTAACACCGATTATGAATAAATAATATATATTAAATTTTATAAAAATTTATAATATGATATTAAATGAATTCTTACTTAATATCTAATGTTATTTTATTTTATTTAAATGATAAAAATATACTTAAGTGTTGTACAATTTTATATAATACTCCTTAATAAAAAATTTAAAAATAATTTAATAATAAAATATTCTATTTTAATGTTAAAAATTAAAATATAATTAAAAATAAAAAATTTAAATTAACATAAAAACTAACAACAAATAGTGTTAAATAGATAAAAGACTTTAAAAAATAATTAAAATATGAATTTGAAATTCTTTCTCCCTTTTCAATAACCTTTTACAATATTTCTAATGATTTAACAAAGTTCCATCTCTTAAAAAATATACAATATTTTAATATTTGAAATTATTAATTATAAATATATAAAATTATTAATATAAAAAATTTAATTATCTAAACTTTTAAGTTAAATACTGAACTTTAATTTGCATTTTCAAATTTTAAAGAAATATTTTTTTTATCTTTTAGTAAAAATCTTAAAACATTTAAAATATTTATTTTGTATTAAAAGAATGTTATTTAAAAATTTCAAAAAATAAATTTATTTTTATAAAATATGTCATATAAATTTATATTACTTCAATTAATATAATCAACTATTCCAATTTTTATTATAAAAATAATAAAATTAATAATCATTATTTATATTTTAACCGGTGTCCTAACGTTCTCCTAAAATAAAAATAAAACTCATATGTATTGTATCTTAAAGAAAAAATTATTACAAGTATTGTATCTTAAAGAAAAAATTATTACAAGTATTTTATTTTTAGAGAAAGATAACGATCATTGAAGCACATATTTAATATTTGGAGATGGGTTTGACCAAATTACTTAATTACATGCTTATTCAAATTTATTAAAATAAATGATTAAATTATAGATTTCTTTTTAAGTCAAAATAAGAGTGGTAGTAGAAAACATCCATAACATCTTAAATTTAACTTAAATTATTTTAAAAAGTTAAATTTTCTATAATAAGTATACTTTATTTGAAATTTATTTTTTTTAATGTTCATAGAGATTAAATATATTTTTTATCCTTTACCTTTTGATGAAAATTGAAATTAGTCTATCTTTGAAACTTTAAACCAATTTAGTCCTCCAATTTTAGAAATTTGTAAATTTACTCATTTAAATAAACATAACAAAATTATATGTAAATGACTAAATTTACACATTTTTAAAGTTGGAAGTAGGGATGGCAACGGGCGGGACGGGGATGAGTTTCGCTATCTCATGTTCATCCTCGTAGAAAACATTTATCCACATCGTCATACCCAAACCCAACGGATATCAAACTTTTGTTTCATCCCCATGTCTCACCGGGTAACGGGTATAATCTTATACCCATACTCGTACCTGTTTTCTTACTGCTTCAATATTAATTGTAGGGTTAAATATGTTTTTAGTCCCTTAAGTTTCAGTGAAATTTGAAATTAGTCAGTCTTCAAAAATTTTGACCAATTTAGTCTTTCATCTTTAAAAATGCATGAATTTAGTCTTTTAAACAAAATTTGGTTAAGTTTAGCTAACGTTTCAAGTGTATTTCATGATAGTATTTGAATTGTTTACACTGTTTGACACATCTTCGCTTCAATGATAACTCAAATATTATCATAAAATGCGTTTAAAATATCAAATAAACTTAACAAAATTGGATAAAAAGGACTAAATCCACGTATTTCTAAAGATGAAGGACTAAATTGGTATAAAGTTTCGAAGAGGGACTAATTCCAAAATTCATTAAAACCTGAGAGGCCAAAAACATATTTAACCCTTAATTTTAATTAAATTTTATAAAATAATAAAAAATTACAGTAAAGGAAACATAAAATTATCAAATATTCAATACTAGGAGGATGGTTCTTTCTTCATATCAAATACTTTGAAATAAATTGTAATTGTTTACATTTTAGATTAGAATAACAAATAAAATTTTACGAGAACCAAAACATTTATTAAATTTGCAAACATTAATGAAACCTAGTTGATAAAATTTAAAAATATTTTTAAAAAAATATAAAAGGAAAATAAATATTCAAATTAAAAATATATTTAAAATGAGTTAGAAAATAAAAAATAATTAGATAAAATATATCGAAATAGTATTCTACATGATGAAAATAAACAACCAATACAAATATTAAAAATGTAACAAATGTGTGTCTTATAAACAATTTGAGATACTATTGAAAGAAATCGCATAAAAGAAAATAAATGTGTAATTAGGAGTACGATAAGATGAAAAATACCTAAGAGATCTAAGAAAAATTTTCAAATATCAACATATATACTCAATGGTTGAGAAATAACAAAAATTGTTTTAGTGAAACAAAAAAGTTCTTCAAATGAAACAAAAATTAATAATAACAAGTAAATAATATTTTTTATATTACCTAGTAAATGAAAGGTTTATGCTATTAAACACATAGATTGAGAGTATTAAAAATTCTCATGTGAAAGGAAAATATACAATAAATAAAAATATTAAAAAATAATAGAAATATTCAAATGTGAGACGTACAAAATTTTTAATTGACATACATCATTTTAACATAATTACATAAAGGTTATGATAAGATGAAAAATATATTAGAGATGCAAATGAGTTTTATGACAAACCAAATTATTAGAAGAAATAAAAAATAGAAAGTATATATATATATATATATATATATATATATATATATATATCGTTACTTAACTAATTGTGAATATTTTAATAATTTAAATAGACAGAGATATGACGAGGATATATACATCCACATACTCATCCCCATACCCAATTAAAAAAGTCGGGATTCTCCATACCCATGCCCAGTCAATGCCGAGATTCCCCGTCAAAACGGGGACGGGTTCGAGCAATACACACACTAAGATAGGTTTATTTGTCATCTCTAGTTGGAAGACTAAATTGATCTAAAGTTTCAAAGGGGGACAAATTCCAATTTTAACTAAATGTTAAGAAATCAAAAACGTTTTTAACTCTTTTTCTAATTATTTAAAAAAAACATATATATAATTTTGTTTAAAGGGCTAAATTTACATAGTTCTACATTTGGAGGACTAAATTGATTTAATATTTTAAAAAGGGACTAGTTCAAATTCTCACTAAGAGGTAAGGGATAAAAGACATATTTAACTCATTTCATAATTATTTTTAAAAAATATATGTAATTTCATTATATGTGAAAATGAATGTTAGAACGAACCTTTTATTAAATTATAAGCTATTTTTAACCTTATGTGAGACAAATAAGTTATTATAACATATTTTTAAATAATGAAAATTTGAATAAAAATATATATATTTTTAGAATTTAAAATATATTAATAAAAATAATTTTAATTTTAAATATAATACTTACATATATATATATATATATATATATATATATATATATATATTGCAATATAAATTTATTTTTTAATAAAATATTGCTTTTAAGTATAAAAATTATTTTACTAAATCGATTTAAGATGCAACCAAGTCAGTCAAATAAATCAATAATTCAGATCAATTTAGATTATAATTTTTTTTCTGTCTTTTTGAAGTGATTAATCAAATTAAATATATTTTGACAAAAGGTATTTATAAAAATGTAAAAAACTAAATTTAACAACATTATAAACTGAATGAAGGAACTAAATTTAACGACATTATAAACTAAATGAAGGAGGAGGGAATATTGAGATACAAGAAAAGTAGAATGAACATTTTAAGAGTTATGGATGTCAGGTAGCAATTATGGGGGTGTGGGAGTTTTCCGTAGCACATGGGCTAGATTATTAGCTTGTTTATATTTCCGGTCTTTCTTTCTATACCTCCAAGGTTTTCTTTCTGCACCTCCAAACTTCTCTAAATCCCCACAATTGCCCCTTCTATGCACGTAAAAAATTTGAAAAATTACCCGTTCTCATATTATTTAAAGGTTAATTTTTTTTTGTCCTTGTTTTTATCAAAAATATCAAATTGGTCCTTTAGTTTTTTTTGTCTTAATTTGGCTCTGGTTTTTTAAAGATGATTCAATTTAGTTATTTCTGTTAGTTTGACCAAACAATGTTAAAGTTAATGTCATGTGCCAATTTTTGAATTTATTTTATTTTATTTCAATTTTTTAGACATGTCAGCTCACGGTTGTGCCACGTGTCAAAAAGTCTCAATTTGGTTCCTATATTTGTTTTTAATTTCAATTTTTATAAAAATGTAGCAATATTATCCCTCCTTAAATTGAGACTCAATTTACTTTTTGTATAAATATTATGGTGATATTCCTACTAAAATTAACATTTTTATTAAATATTTCTGAAAAAAAAAATTAAATTAACTATAAAATCTATACGAAATACATGTTTGAAATCATGTTAGTTAGAGTTTGAATGTGATTATTAAATCTAACGTGAAATGGAACACAAATCATGCAACCAAAAAATACATGGAAAATTAAAATTAATAAGTTGAATATTAGAATTCTCAAGATCCAAGTATTAACTCCATATAAATTCACCTATATGATTTGTCCAAAATATATCGCATAGATTTAAAAGTTTGTTTAAAAGTATTTCTACAAATATTTAATAAAAATGTCATTTTTTGTAAGAATAACATAAGATTTATACAAAAGTAAATTGAGTTTCAATTTAAAGAAGGACTATATTACTCCATTTTTAGAAAAATTGGAACTAAATTGAAACAAAAAACAAATATAGGGACCAAATTGAGACTTCTTGACACGTGACACAATTATGAAGTGACATGTTAAAAAATAAAAAAATCCAAAAAATCACAGATTGACATATGAAATTGACTTTAACACCGTTTGGTCAAACTAATAGAAAATACCAAATTGAATCATTTAAAAAAATCAGGCCCAAATTGAGACAAAAAAAAAAACTAAATGATCAATTTGACACTTTTTGACAAAAAATAATGACCAAAACAATAATTTAACCTTATTTAAACTGTCACACATTCACATTTAATTTACCTAGGGTCCCGCAATAACCTTTAAATGTTCGTTCTCTCTCTTCAACCCTTAGCCCTATTTCGTTCTCTCAACAACTCTCACTATCCACTAGCACTCCAAACTTCTCCACAATGATTACGCCTTGCGACTAGGGATGACAAAAATATTTGTGCCCCGCGGATATCCATGAATAAAATCTACGGCGGATAGTTAGTACCCGCGGGTAGCGGGTATTTTAATACCTGCTTATAAACGGATCGAGTGCGGGTATCATACTATCCATACCCGCGGGTACCCATTACCCGCAAAAAATTAAAATTAAAATTTAATTTATATTTTATTAAGTTAAATTTAATTAAAATTAAAATAAACAGTATATTTTATTATATCAAATTTAATTAAAATTAAAATTTAATTTAATTTATATTTTATATTTAAAAAATTATAAAATATATATTTTTAAAATATTTGTGGGTATCGGGTATCCACAGGTACCCGTGGGTTTTAAAAATATCCGTGGGTATTTTATAAGCAGATACCCGACCGATAAACGAGCGGGTAACGGGCAGATTTTTTTTGCGGGTCGGGTTGTGGGTAAGCACTATCCATACCCGACTCGACCCGTTGCCATCCCTACTTGTGACCGAGTAGATAAGTTCAAATTTTTTTAATTATTTACTAATTTATATGAATGGTTGGTTTTGGTTTTTTGTTGATGAAAGTCATAGATATGTATTAGAGGGTTAGATTATGAGATGATGGATATAAGAATTGAAAGGATTTAAAAAGCTATAAGATTTGGAAATCCGGTGTCAAAAATCAGTGAAGATGCGCATGAGTTTGGTGGTAATTAACCTAATTTCGATATCCGGAAGAAACCTTAACTGGAATTCAAAATCCGATAAACTTTTAAAATTGATTTCATAAAAGTGTACCATATTTAAAAATCCGATTTAGGTTTCTCTCGGATTTGAAAATTCAGTTAGTTACCACCAAATCTATGACTTTCTTTTTATCGACTTTCAAAATTCGGTATATATTTATATATTTTTTTAGTTTTTAAATTTATTTTTAAAAAGGAGTATGTATGGTTTTGTTTGTTTTTTAATTTTATTTATTTTGTTTATTCTTGTATTGTACATTTATTTTTTTTTAAATTTAGTTATTTGTTAGGTGTATTATTTTTAATGTTTGTTTGAATTTGTGTGTAACAGACATGGCTAGAACAAGAGGTGCCTCTACATACCATGTAAAGAGTTCTCCACAGGGTGAGGCTAGAGGAGACCTATGACACCTACTTGTAGAAGGGGTCGTCATGATGAAGCTAGAGAAGTTGCACCATTAGCTCATGCTGATATTGATGACCAACAGCAGCATGTTATTGAGTAGTATAAGGATGTCATTGAGGAGCATGTGGATGTTCTTGAGCAACATGATCATGGAATCGATGGATTTCCTAGAGGTCCAATCATTCCTTTCTGGATCAACATGAGCAACACGAGGATGCTCAGCAGCAGCATGCTATTGAGCAGTATAAGGATGTCATTGAGGAGCACGAGGGGATGTTCTTGAGTAACATGATCATGGAGTTGGTGGATTTCCTAGAGGTCCACAAGTTGACGAGCTATGTGGATCATGTTGCATTTGCACTTTCGGAGGATCATGTTAGTAAAGTACTTGAATAAAAAAGTTTCCTTTTTATGGTTGATAACTTGTTTCAATATTATATGCATCTGTTTTGTCTAGGACCAAGGGGACATAAAGTTGGTCTCCTATGGTAAAAAAATTAAATAAATTTGGAGTGTGTCATGTGGTTGATCAGTCTTTTGTGATAAATTTTGGTTTGATGCCTTTATGCAATATTTCGTATGATTACGTCTATAAGGGGCTCATATTGGCATTTGTTGAGAGGTGACATATAAAGACAAATACTTTTCATATCCTTGTTGGGGAGATGATTGTCACACTAGATGATGTGTTCGTGTTGCTACATCTGCCTATAGTGGGACAATTTTGTCCAAATGATCCATTAGACTTCGATGCTACTTTGGAAATTGTCATGGATCTTTTGGGCGTTGACCGGACGAGGGCTACGTCTTAGCTCAAGTAATGTCGTGGTCCCCATGTAAGACTGAGTTGGTTGTGAGACCTCTACAATGACTGTTGTGAGAAGCAACAGTGGGAGTATGTCGCATGGGCATATTTGTTGCATCATATTGGATGCACCATTTTTAAGGATAAGAGCATCACCTACATTTGTGCCTCGTACTTGCATCTTTTTACATATTTATAGTCACATGGGAGGTATTCATGGAGAGCTGTTGCACTTGCACATCTTTATGAGCAACTTGAAAATGATAGCTTTGCAAAGACAAAACAATTAGCTGAATATTTGACACTTTTACAGGTACACATATATCTTTAACTTTTATTTCCTTTATTGTTTCATTGTTGAAATATATTAGCACTTCTTTGTAGAGTTAGATATATGAGCACTTCCCTTCGATGGGAAGGAAGCAATTGGTGGATATGTATGATGAGCAAAGACCTCGACCATCACACTTTTTGACAGGGCGGCAGGTTTCTATCCTACATGAGGTTAGTGCACAATTGAATGCATTGACATGTGATAATGTGGGTTGGGCCCCGTATGGATCATATCGAGTTACTCGTCCGCTTGTTGCAATATCTCTCTTCTCTGGCTTCATCTAGGTCGGTGGAATTGTTCATCGTCATTTGTCGGAATGTGTCTTAAGGCAATTTGGGTTTGAGTAGCCAATCATGTGCTTTCCATTGGTTGTTCCAGAGGCTGACTTGTCCATCATTTATGCTCAGTGGTTACGCCTCGCGAGCATGTGTTAATGAATGTCACTTCAATGTTCTCTTCATCTGCATGCGTCTAAGGATACCTATAGTGGTTTAGGGATACATGCAAGAAAATGGTAGGACGTAATAAGTAAAATATAAGGTATAGCAACACATACCCTTGATTATGAGTCGACTAGCAAAGACTTCCTTAGTTCTTCGACTTGATCATAGGTACCTACTAAAATTGCATATTCATCACGCTATTAACTAAGTTCTTTAAACAGATCATGTCGGATAAGAGGTCGTGACCCTTCACCTTCCCCATTAATGCAACAATGCATTTGTAACCACAATGGTCATCAACAACAACATCAACACCATCGAGAGTGTAAGAGTGACAAATTGGATTGAACTGATCTAACATGGGTAATCGACTTTGTTGCATAAATCCAAGTTTTTAAAAGTTATCATTAATGATAAATCCAAATTTATCATTAAAAAGTTACATGATTTAAAATGCTTAATGATTCACCTCGACTTCGGTTCTAGTTGACTTGGGTCATCTTTCGGCCTGGTTTGACTCGGGTCATCCTTCAGTTCGGGTTGACTCGGCTCGTTCTTCGGTCTAGATCAACTTGGCTTGACAATAAGATTGCGGCAACTTGGATCAACCATCATTCCAGGTTGACTCAGATTAATTGTCGCATTGGATCGACTGAGCTCGACCTTTTTTCCGGACTTACTGAGCTCTACCTTTTTCCCGGATCGACTTAACTTTACCTTCGCAAGTGAAATGAAAAGAAGTAGAATTTAAATTGTCTTGTACTTTTGAGGAAATTTAAAATTTTTCTATTTTATTCATTTGAAATATCATACAAAATTTCTTAAATTTGATTTTTTTTTCTAATTGCTTTATTTTAATAAATTATTTTAGTATAAAATTGTTTAATTCTTCAAATAAATAAATTACATTTCTAAACTACCTCTATAAACAACATAAAGTTATAAATGTTGGTTTCTTTTAACAGATTATATCTTTCATTTATTAACATTTATCCGAAGAATTAAATAAAAAAAATCTTAAGAAAAAAGTAACACTTTTTTTTTTCTAAACTTTGACTTTGGAACAGTTATTTGGGAACAAAATTGAATATTATAATTTGGATTAAATTACTCTAACTAGGCTCCGAATATTATTGAGATATCCTTTTATAACACTCATAATAACGTTTTTATTAAAGTACTAAAAATTTTATATTTCATCAGATTTATTTTTAAAATTTATTAAGAAAATTTATAAAAAAATACAATTTTTCTGTTATTTTTTTTAAAAATCTTAATTTGCAAGTAATTTTTTATGGGTAATTATTTTTCCTAAAATTATAAAATTTGTAAGTATTTTTTACAAAATTTATTATGAAAAGTATTTTATATAAAATATTTTGTAAAAATATCAGACAGCAATTTCCTGCAAAATTTTTTTATAATAAAATTTATAGATAATTTTTACAAAATTTTTTTTAAAATAAAATTGATAAAAAGTATGAGTTTTTTCGATAGTAAATAGTGATATGATAATGTTTTTCAAACAATTAAATAGTGACGACGATATCATAGATAGAGACTTCCTGTGTATCGCTTTTTTGATTAATTAAGATATATAAAAGTAGGGAACGAGAGATTTAACTAATTTTACGAACATGGTGTTATAAATTATATTCACACAGTTTTTTACCGCAATATAGTCAAGCTTACTATCTCATCATTTAATTTTTTTATTCTGGATATTTAATTAACAGAAAAATAACCGTATTAAAAGCTCGTATTTAAAAAATGTTATTATAAGTTTACCTTGTGTTTGGATGGAGCATTTCAATAATGTTCAGAAATTGAAATACTTTGTATTTGAATTACTTGTAATTAAATTTCATTCATTTTTTAAATAACTTGTTTGGATAAGGAAATTAAAATACCTTATATTTCAATTTCTTGTTTGGAAAAAAAAATTGAATTTATTGTGAGATAAAATTTAATTTTAACAATATTTATTTTATGCTTAATTATGTTTTGAGTTCATGATAAATTTGGAAACATGCTCGACAACCCATATGGGTCGGGCAGACCCATCTACGCAACCAGATTGGTTAGAACCGATGACCCACTCGAGCTAGACTGACTGGGAAGCCCAGACAGGCTGGGTGGCCCGATGATCTAGAGGCCTGACGGCCCATACTGCACGATTGTGCCGTCAGGTTCGTCAATATGGCTCGGTCCAACCTGTCTAGGTCATTGGCCTAATGCTCCAGATGGGTCCAACGACCCGAACGGGCCCGACGATCAAGACGGGCCCAACGACCTGGATGAGCCCGACAATCCGGACGGGGTCGAATACCCGGACAGGGCCGAATACTCGGATGGGTCCGAATACCCGGACATGTCCAAATATCCGGATAGGTCCAAAGGCTAGGATGGGCCCGACGAATTGGACACGTCCGATGACCTGGACAAGCCCGATGACCTAAACGGGCCCAAGACTTGAACGGTCCCGACAACTCGTACGAGCCCTTTCAAACCATCGGGCCCGTCCGGATAGTCTAGCCCGTACGAGTCGTCAGACCCGTATGGATCATCGGGACCGTTCGTGTCATCGTTCCTGCCCGGGTCGTCGGGCCCGTCCGAGTCGTCGGGCTCGTCCGGGTCGTAGGGCCTGTCTGGGTCGTCACGCCCGTTCGGGTCGTCGGGCTCATCTGGGTCATTGGGCCCATCCGGGTCGTTGGGCTTGTCTGGGTTGTCGGGCCTATCCGCATCGTCCCGCACTTCCGGGTCGTCAGGCACGTCTGAGTCGTTGGGCTCGTCCAGGTCATCGGGCCTAATGATTTAGAAGGGCTCGTTCGGGTCGTCGGGCTCGTTTGGGTCGTCGGGCCCGTCCAGGTCGTTAGGCTCGTTCGGGGTGTCTGGCCCGTTTAGGTCGTCAAGCTCATCCAGGTCATCGGGCCCGTTTGGATCGTCGGGCCCATTTGGGTCGTCAGACATGTTTGGGTCATCGGGCCCGTTTGGGTCGTCGGGCACGTTCGGGTCGTCGGGCACGTCCGGGTCGTCTTGCCCGTCCGGATCGTCTAGAATGTGAGGTTGAATGAGAAGAATTTCAAATTCCACCTATTTTGAAGGTATTTGAATTTCTACTACTTTACTAATTGAAATCCTTCAAAAAAATGCTTGCATTTGAAATGCTTTTTAATTTCTCTATCCAAACAAAGCATTTCATTACAAAAAAATCTAAATTGTTCAAAAAAATGAATTGCTTCATTAAAATACTCTATCCAAACACACTCTTAAAGTATTTATTATGTCATTAATATATCTAATTTTTTTAATAATTCATTAATATTGTATCTTTATTTTATTCTATAAAATATTGTCAACAACATTTAAAATATTTAAACTTAAGAACTTTCATAAGTTAGTCAACTCCGAGCACCGATGTCACCGTTGTGGGTTATTTATTCATATACAATTAAAATGTATTGTTCTTAAATTTTATAAACTTATACAATATTTAAAAGAATATATAAGTAATAAAATTGTTTAGATCAATAAAGTTTAATGACGTGTTTGGATGAAACAATTTACGTGGATAATTTATTTATTTAGAGAGTTTAAAATTCTTTGAAGAAAATGACATGTTTGGTTGAGAAATTTTAAAAAAGTATTTTAAATAATAACAATAGAAGAATTTAAAATTCTTTCAGAAAATAAAGAAATTGAAAATTTCTAAGTTGTGAAATTGTTCAATGATTCGAAAAAAACAATTTACATGTCCAAAACGTCGACTCATATAGGCCTTCAATTTGAGTCCAAGGCCAAGTCGAGTCAGGTCGGGCAAAAGGTCGAGACGAGTGGGTTCGGGTCAAAGATATGGACTAGTTAGCCTAGGTTAAAGGTCGAGCCAAGTTGGCCTAGGCTAAAGGTCGAGTCGGATCAGCTCGTGCCTTAAGTCAAGTCAAGTCGAGTCAGCCCAAGCCCCATGTTGAGCCAGGTCAACCTTGATCAAAGGTTAGGCAAAGTCGGTCTTGGCCGAAGGTCGATCTGAGTTGACCTAGGCCTAAGGTCAAGCCAAGTCAACCTAAGTCGAAGGTCGACCCGAGTCAGTCTGGGCTGAAGGTTGACCTACGTTGGCCCGAGTCGAAGGTCGAGCCGAGTTAGCATAAACTAAAGGTTTAAACAAATCTACCCTAATTGAATGTTGAGTCGAATCAACTCGGGTCAAATCGAATCAAATTGATCGAGGTCAAATCAGTTTGAATCGTCCTAGGTTGAACAAGCTTAGGTTGAATCGGCTTGAGTTGACTTGAACCAAAAGTCAAGACGAGTAGTTCCAAATTGAAGGTCGAGCTAAGTTAAGTTAGACTCAAAGGTAGAGTTGAGTTCACCTTAAAATAAAAATTAAATATTTTTATCCAAAAAAGAAAATTCAATTACTAAATATTTCTATTTCTTGGAATTGTTGAAATTCACCGTACAAACACAAGGTAAGTTTATATAAATGTTAAGAAGTTAACCATTTTACACTGCCAATCAACAACAACAAAAAATGTTATTCTCTAAACCTTTAAGACTTAGTATTTATTTAAGTCAATAATGTTTAATGACTTTATCGTTTGTTATTCTATCTAACTTCATATTATCAATATAAACACTTTGTAACATATACATATATGGCTATATACCTAAAAATAAACTTTTTATATAATTTTTTTTGTAAGAAAATTATGGAGTGATGTCATGTAAGGATCTAGAAAATTATTTAAGGATATAAATAGTTTTATAAACGATACTAAATTGCACATAAAAATCTTTATTAGTCAAGTTTTATTTTATAAAAAACGTAACCCTATAATTTTTTCTCTAAACCTTTAAGATTTTAATTCTATATCATTCGTCTCTTTAAATATTCGAGTCCACCTTAAGACTCATGGCGTAAAGGGTATCACAACCAACCAATTAGATTTGTGACAAGAGTAAGTTATTTCTTATCTCTTTTGATTGAGTTAGTATAATCTTGGTTGCATATGATTTTTAAGGGACGCATGTGATCTTAGGTAGCTTAATATGGGTTAGATCATTGATCTGAGTTTTTCTTGTATAGTTAGAGATACATGAGAGATTTAAGTTGTGTAGAGCATTGATGGTGTGCGATTTATGCTTTTAAGTGAAGCCAGTACATTATAATAGTGTTTAAATCTTGTATAGTTAAAGCATTATTTTGTGTCTCTTGGTCTGGTTTATAATTTAGTAGTTGTGGTTGTTTTTAAAGTAAAAAGTAGAAAATTCAATATGAAAAAGTGTGTTTTTTAAGCCCAACCATATAAGGGATTGATATCACTCTAAACCCAAAACATTAAGACAAATAGTTTATAAGTCTTCTACCTAATAAGTTGCTTATCTGTCTCATTTTTACTCAATGCAGACTTAAACTCATATTTGGATTTCTAACACAATATATGCATCTTTCAAAAATAGAGTCAAATAAGGGCATATATGTGTGTAGACATTTGCTTTTTAAATGTGATTGAATGGTTGTAATTATGAAGATTGCTTTTTGTCGTGAGATGATGTATATATGTATTGGTTTATTATAATTACTCTAATTTACCTTATTTATGTTATTTTGTAGTTTATGTTGTTTTGTAGTTTGTCCATCAATTATAATTATACGTTATATGTGAGCATATGTAGGTTGAAGTGGTGACAATAATGATTCGTGGTGTACATGTCAATCATCTAAAACAAACACTTATAGATGGAAAAAAATAAAGAGCATTAGCTATAATTAGCTATATTGATTAAAATTTGATTGCAAACATACCAAATATAATAAATTTTGTATTTTACATATGGTAATATATATCAATATAAAAAAGTTTAAACCTTACCTAATTTTGAAATTTCATTAGTTAACTGTGGTTCGGAACTCGAATGAGTACAGCAAACTTTTGTTTTAAGAAAATGTCCATATTCTTTTTTTTTATGTCAATTTTTCACTTCTTTTTTATTTCAAAATAATGAAATTCTACACTACAAATTCCGAGACGTTAAAGAATGGTAAACTTTTTTAGGTTTTAAAAAAACCTAACTATGAATTACACCACCTTACAGAAATTCCACAGAAAGAAGGAAATCATTTTATAGTCAAAACAGTTTTTAAAAAGTTTACAAAATTAAACATAACAAGTATCGAGGATAAGTTCAATTACATTATTTATCATAAACTATAACACCATGTTCCACAAGAATGATACAATAACTGAAAATCATCTGACAGAAAACCTCTAACATACCAAAGAAAAGTCATCACAGTCTTTATCATTATAATCCATCACCATGGAAGATGATAAACAACAAACTGTCACTTAACTGCAAGTCAATTAAGGAGAACTTAAAAGAAGAGAAATATTGTATTGAATCCTTCAAATTGAAATGTCCTTTTTCATATATATGAGGGTAAACAATTAATCATTTGCATACTAATTATTAATCACTATAGAATACACTATTAGTGAACTAACTCACAGTGTTCAAATTTATAAGCAAAAAATGTAACATTAATCCAAAAGGGATTTTACAAGTGTATTCAATCCCAATTACAGAGAAAGGAAATTGAAGTTTTATTTACATCAGAGAAACAGAAGATAAAACATGCATACACCAGTGAGTTTTATGAATGCCCTATTGGAACATGTATCCTATGATTTAATCATGCTTTTTTTTTTTCGTTTTGCTTACCTTGATCGCCATTTCTTCTGTTAGGCTTTGAGGACAATTATCAATCTCCCAGAACAATGTTTTTATCAAATGTTGAATTTCTGGGTCCATTTCAGCATCCTCGTACGCAGCTTTTCCTTTTTTCTTCAAAGCACATGCTGGTTCAGGTTGATGAACAGGTTGATGAACGATCTTAGTTGTGCTATTGATTGCAGAGTTTTTCGATTTTTTGTATACTTTCTCTTTCTCAACGTGATCGCTTCCAAGTGACCCTTTTGCCTGCATTGCCTCAATCTCTCTTTTCATCAAAGAAGAACAAATATTCTTGATTGCGAAGAAATCAAGAATTTAAGATGTTGCAAGAAAGAAATCAAGAATTTAAGAAATCAAGAATTTAAGAAATCAAGAATTTGAGAAATCAAGAACTTGTATACTTTCTCTTTTCTCAACCTCAGAAACCCTCTCTCTGTCACTGTGATTTATACATGCAAAAGGGTTCTATGAACAAATCAACTAGTAGCTGGTTTTCCATTGGTTTAAGATGTTGTAATTAATATATTTTTATTCACTAACATGCATTTTAATGAATAGTTAGAATAATAAATGAGTTTATTTTCTCTGTCAAATTTGACTTTAGAGTCGTTAGGGAAATAAAAAAAAATTGTTTTTATTACCTAATTAGTTATAACGTAAAGGATTTTAATATAGTAAATAAATATTATAGTATAATAATTTTAAAACTTTCAAGTATTTATTGCATTTTTTAAGTAGTCGGTCTGTGTAATAAATGCTAATGTATTTTATATTCTATTTAATAAAAAGTATTAAATGAGGAAATAAATTCAATGTACATATTAAATAAAAATATTTGATTACAATTTATTGATAAACATAATTAGAAAAATGGCATTAAGAGAATTTGGAATTATTCAGTCTTGTTTCTGAACATTATTCCAAACAATACAGAATTTCAGAATAACTAGTCTTGTATAGCATACTAGTTAGGAAAATAAATAAAAAAACATAAAGCTATTAAATGGAAATCAAAGTTTAGGAACTTAAAAAATCAATATTTTTAATTAATTAAAATTTTCAAATATTTTTATCATCAGTTTTTAAACATTTATAAGCATAATTATAAATTACATTATATTGAATATAATCAAAAACTGATTTTTTTTTAACTATGTATCATAATCCAAATAATTTAAAAAAGACGCTAAAACAGTTTGGAACAATTAATAAATGGAGTATTTTTATCCGTGTGTGTGTGTGTGTGTATATATATATATATATATATATATATATATATATATATATATATATATATATTAATAATGAGAATTATGTTTTATAATCATAATTTTTATACATATTTTACTATTATTTTTATTTCTATTAATATAAATTATTTTATCTTTTATGTTTTACTTGTTTTTAATTTAATTGATCACCTTTAATAAAAAAACTATTTATGAAAAACTTATTTATTTTATAATAACTTTCTATAAATATATTTTTATAAAATTAATAATAAAAATTGGTTTTTATTTTATTATTACCATAGGACACATTAGTATAGAGATAAAAAAAACTATATTATTAATTATAGATCTTTTATATATTATTGGTAGTTAAATTACTATAGAAGTAAAAAAAGAAAAAGCTATTAAATGTGATCTCCTACTTGAATTTCTATTGCACCACATTATGTGTCAACTTTTGTGAAAAATCTTGGTTACTATGAAAAAATAAAAAGTTATATATTTTAATTGTATTGATAGTTAATCAGTGAGATAATGTTTATGTCACCATCAATAAAATAAAGTGTAAACAATAGGATTCATGTTATTCTAAAAGTAAAATTATTTTAAAATTATTATTTTTTAACTTATTGAAAAAATAAGTTTTTCATTACAATCATTCCATTAAAATAAACGATAGATAAATATTGGCTAACATATTATTTGAATGCATATAAATACTAACTCTCAAAAGTAAGGAGAGAAAATAAAAAAAAAGTTATTTTAATAATTTTATTTTTTATTAGGTTTAATTTTATATTTTATTATTTATTAATATTAAATAATATGTTCTATAAAAGAAATAAAAATCCATCAAATTTAATTTTCACAAATTTTCATTATAATATAAAGAATTTGAAATTTTTGGGAGACCTTGACTCTCATGATGGTCCCCTCTTGACAATAATAACAACGACAATGATGACAACGGTGACAACATCAATGATGACATGAGAACACAATAATAAAAGAAATTGTTGGTTTAATATGGATAGGATAAGATAAGTCAATATTATGTTCTAATGTTTGGTTTTGACCGACTTGTTTGACCCAATTTATTTATGGATTAACTCCAAATAAGAAAAAAGAAAGAAGGTTAGGATTTTTATTGCCACACAGTGCAATGTTACTCCTTTGTTTCTCATAAACATCACATTGTCATTCTGCAACTTCCACCATGTTCGTCCCACACTATTATTTTGTGACTCCTAAAGCGATTGTGATAGACTAGCATGAGAAATCTGCTTCGTCAACCCTTAGTTTAATAGGCAACTTAAAATACTTATTTATTTTTTTCCTTTTCATTCTGGTTATAAGTTTTGTTTTATTTGAAGAACTCTTCTTTCACTACATAATTTTATTATCTCTCTCAATGATTCATCTTGTGTGATTTTCTTCATGCTCATTAAAATATCTATAATACTTTTTCTGTCAACATTTGCAAAAATAATACATGTTGTAATTGTTTGCTCTTTTCAGTAATTGTGAAAATATTATTTATTTTATTTTAAGATTTAATCAATTTTGATTTCTTTATTGAAATTTAATATTGGAGAAAAGAAAATGTGTCATTTTGATGTTGAGTTTTATATATATATATATATATATATATATATATATATATATATATATATATATATATATATATATAAGAGTTGAGAAGGATGAAAAAAATAGAGAAAAAAACTTTAGCAAGCACACTAGCATTTCACAAGAACAACGAACTCTCAATAAATTCAAAATTTTCCAAAGGTTTTTTGTTTTCTTGTAAGATTCTAAAAGTACATTATAAAAAACTAGTCTAAAGACTAAGCTAAAATATTAATATCAAACATGTATCATGTTAATAAAATTTAATATAATTAGGTTAAAATAGTTATATTTGTTTATTTTTTAAATTATATATTAAAATGTATTAAGATTTTGAATAGAAATAAATTTTAATTTCATGTCAAAATTTAAATATTAAAAAAATATTTAATTCAAAATTATTTTAATCGATCTCTTATACCTTTAATAGACTAGGTACAAATTCTAAAGATAAATATTTAATTCAAAATTATTTTAATCAATCTCTTATACCTTTAATAGAGCAGGTACAAATTCTAAAAGTACATTAAAAAAAAACCTAGTCTAAAGACTAAGCTAAAATATTAATGTCAAACATGTATCAATATGTTAATAAAATTTAATATAATTGAGTTAAAATAATAAAATTCAATATAATTGAGTTAAAATAGTTATATTTGTTTATTTTAAAATTTTAAATATTAGAATATATTAAGATTTTGGATAGAAGTGAATTTCAATTTTACGTTAAAATGTAAATACTAAAAAATTATTTAATTCAAAATTATTTTAATCAATCTCTTATACCTTTAATAGAGTAGGTGCAAATTGTGAAGAAATACTCTCAAAAGAATACTTGAAAGTGAATAAAAACTTTGGAAAGACTGCTCTAAAAACCGATAATTAGAAATGTGCACAAAACTTAAATAGTAGTTAACAAAAGTAATATAAAATACTTGGTACATTTTATTCTTCCTTCTCTCTTTATTTGAAAATATGTTCTACAAAGAATTTATAATTTATTTGAAAAAAATTAAAAATTAAAAATATTTTAAGCATAAATTTGTTAGAAACGTACACACACGTATTTACATTTTTTAACATACACATAGTTACAATTTTTAACATATTTACATTTTTTTTTTCATTTTTATGATAATTTTTTTCTTTCGCTTTCTATATCCATGCTACCGTGAATATATATTCAAACAATATAAAATTCTACGTCAGTTAAATAATTACTATAATGAACGACACTTTCTTGGTTGAGCAATTGACCTAATAATCCTTTCTATCATTCGGAAATTTTCATCATATCAAAATTTAATTGAGTCTAATTATACTATACAGTAAATAATAAAGTGTGAAAGAAGGAAAAATGAATAAAACCCTTGTTGACATGTTAATAGTTTGTTATATATAATTTTATAACAGTCATATTTGATTAACTGTGAATGGTACCTATATGTATAGGTAAAAGGTATTATTAATATAAGTGAACATACATGTAAAAATATATACTTTTCTTATTATTCATGAGTTATTATTTTTTAGTAACGTAAAACAATAACGGTTTCCATTTTTAAGCATAAAGTTTCTATTTAAGAGCCCATGTGCAAGCGTACCAATAAGATTTATTATTTATTTGAAATTTTAAATTTTAAATAAAATTTTACACAATGAAACAGTAGTGATGCTTATTTGTTTATTGAAAAGAAATTGAGATGTTATTAGAGTGTCAAGTAAATGAAGTAATTAGACGTTTGGATATAAATTTTCAATGAATATATGTTGCACCCAGTAAGTAGGTTCTAATTAGACGTTTGTTTATTGAATTTGAATGTTAATGTTGAATTTTTGTTTGATAAATTATTATTTAACATGTTAGATTGGATTTGATACGTTGATATAGTGATTAAATTATGGATGTTAAGTATAGAGTGTTCTTGAATTGAGTTTTGAATATAATTTAAATAGGTAAGTTTACGATTTAAATATGATTTCTATATTTTTTTTTAAGATAGCTTATGAAATTGATATGATTATAAACATGTTAAGGATCAAGATTGATTTAAGATCAGTGAAGAATGATGTTTAAGAGAATTATGATTAGGATTGATTGTTTGAATTATTTAAGAGTCCTATAATTTAAAATGTGTTGGGAAGTTAAAAAAAAAAAGTAACATATGACAAGCAAAACAAAAACTCATATCAATTCTTTCTTATATAAATAATATGTAAAATAATGAGATGTTCAAAATAGAGGAGGGATAGATCAACAGGTAACCAAATTTGTTAGCATGGAGAAATCTTAAAATGGAGGAAAAATTCACGAGACCAGAATCGACAAGAAATTATATATCTCTTCACCAACATGTGGATAACAATTACATGAAAACTTCAATTGGTACTTCACAAACAACAAAGAGAACCTCAATATATGAGATGTAAAATAAAACATTTTCTCCAAGCTAGTTTCTCTACACAATATAAATTGTTCCCTCCTAAAAACCTTATGTAAATGGTTGCATAATTTTAAATTGTATAATAAATTGGGAGCCCATAAAGAAAAATACATTTTTTTTCTTTTTCTTAATTAAACTAATGTGTGGATCTAATAAATTGGTGACCCACGTGACAATCTCTCCCTCACAATTAATTGGGCCCAATGACTTTCTCCTTGCAAATAGCAAATTTTCCTATGAATAATGTCTTTGTCAACATATTTGAGTCATTCTCATCAGTATGAATCTCCTCTAATGATAATTTGCTTCATCTCTAATGCATCTTGTATTCAATGATATCGAACTTTAATATGCTTTGACCTTGATTGAAAAGTTGAATTTTTACTGAGATGGATTGCACTTTGAATATCACAATGCAAAACATATTTTTCGTGATAATCTCAATTCTTGTAGGAATTTATACATCCATAAGAGCTCCTTAGTAGCTTCTATAACAATGTAAACAACTCAAATGTTATTCTGAAAAGAATTTAAAACGTAAAAAAAAAATAAAACTTAACAAAATTTGGTTAAAAGGATTACATTCATATATTTTCAAAAGTTGGAGGACTAAATTAGGCCAAAGTTTCAAAGAGAAATTAATTCTAATTTTTACTAAAAATGAAGGGACCTAAAACATAATATATATATATATATATATATATATATATATATATATATATATATAATTCGTCATAAATTATAGAAATTAACAATAACTTTTATATATTTAGATTGTGGATGATGTCATGTTTCATAAAATGTATAGTTTTGTTTCTGGTTTGACTGGTCTGGTTTTCTAAAAAAATATGCAGGTTAAAAGATGTGGCAATAATAAAAAACAAAGATTTTATTTAAAAAGTTAATAGGACATACGATCTCAGTTCTCATTAGAACTGAGGCAGAAAGGGAGAGTATATAGCCTCATCTCTCATTGGAACTGAGATAGAAATGTGAGTTTCTGCCTCGGGTAACACCCGAGGTCAAAAGTTGACCATTTTTTTGTCTCGACCTTATATGGTTCAGTTCTTGAACCGAAGCAGAATAACAAAAATAACTACTGCTAAATATCCTTTTTACACTAATAAAGTTTATAAAAAAAACCATAAGGTGATGTCAAGATAGTTGCCTTTTAAAATAAAATATTGAAAGCATACAAATTAATAACTATTAAAAGAACTTTCTTAATTTTTATCCATGTTTATAAATTAGTTAATATAAAATATTATCGGTCATTTTAAAATTCACTCAAATTTATAAAAACATTGCATTTTAAATGCTATTTTCAATAAAATACACTGTACATAATTTGTGTGCTATTTATTTTTAGGATTTTGTCTTGAACCTTTGGAAAAGTTTATTTGTCTCTTTTTCTCTTTTTGTGGGATTAGTTAGCATGTACTCTTAAAAAATATGTAATAAGTTATATAACTGTAATCATAAATAATATTATGGTATAGTTCATCACGCTTAAAATAACATACGATTAACATGAAAATATCATTAGAAAGAAACACTTTTATGTTGTTTTCTGTTTTTTGGTATGTATATGAATTTGGTACTTCTTTATTGATAGAAAAACATTAATATGAAAGATAAAATGAACTCATAGTTCGATCATAAACTCTTCAACTATTTGGCCTTTAGTTGCTTTTGCTTTCACTCCATCATCATAACGAATGAATATTTAACAATAAGATGAAGACGATGATCTCCATTAAGGTGTATAGTTTTAAGTCTTGGTCATCATTTGTTTTTCGTTTTTCGTTCCCCTTATTAAGAAACGATTAACACTTTGTCTGCGAGTTTATTTCTTGTTTTTTTCTTTTTGTTATTATCTAATAGGCCGCTGCTACTACAAACTCTAGAAAGAAAATATATCGTAAAAAAATAAAGAAATCAACTAATAAGAAGATAATATTGATGGAGTAACGAAGATGTAGTTCATAGAAAGGGATTGCATCTTAAAATGTCTAAAATAAAACTAAAGAATTAAAAAATAATAAATTCTTTTATCGAGGTAGTCAAATGAGTCTTTAATTTACAGGCTCACTAACAAATACTCTGTTTTGTGGACAACTTTTGTCCTCAAAATTGGATCAGTGGTTGAAGATTGGTAATGAAGATCGGTAATCGACTGAGACAAAAATAACAATCGTCTCATATTCATCTTAAAAAGAAATTCACATTCATATCTGAATTTAATCAATATAGAATTTTTGTCTCAATTCGATTCTGATCGGATAAATGAGTATACTTTTATATATATATATATATATATATATATATATATATATATATATATATATATATATATATATATATTTGTATTTGTATATGTATTTGTATTTGTATCTGTTTTCTTACCATTTTAATATTAAATAATTATTTTTTATAAAATAAAAAAATACGATAAATAAAAAGAAAATTATAAAAGATTTAATATTAAAAGGATATATTATTGTCTCTCCATTTTTAAATATTTGAAAATAAATTATAATTCTATATATTTTAAATTAGATTATCAAATAAATCTTCATAACAACCAAAACATTTATTAAATTCAAAAACGTTAATGAAATAACATTGATAAAATTTAAAAATATTTAAAAAAATTATAAAAAAAGAGATATTCAAATTTAAAAGTATTTGAAATGTCTCTTTACCTCCATTCTTCAAATCTAATGAATTTTTTTTAAAATACTAATAAAAATTATAATACACTACTTGAACAAATTTCCACATATAACAAAGATTAAACAAATAATTGAAATTTAGAATAAATATTTAATCTTTTAAACTTCAATATATGTTGAATGCTATAAACAAGATTCATGACAATGACATTAAATTATTATATTACAATAGATGATTTTTTTTATACAATTACAGTGATAAAATTACACGTATTAGAAAATAAAAAAAATTATATTGCAAATCTCAAAATAGTATTCTAAAAAGAAGTAAAAATGATTAAATAATATTCATAATTATATAATTTATAACTTTTAAATAAACGTCTATTAAAAATAAAAATGACTTTGAACTAGATTGAAATAAGGAAAAAAGTGAATGAGGAAGCTACTTTTGAATGGACCGGACACAAATGAGTGAACTATTTTTGGATGGATGAACTAGAGAAGAAACATGAATGAACATTTTGCTTAGAAGAAACACACACAACATGTTGTGTTGGTGTTGATGCATGTTAGGAATTTAAGTTAATGCTAGTTATGCGAACCAAATGTGGGTCAGCCCATGGTTGGTCTATGCAGACTGCGGATTATGCATGGTAGGCCTAAGCAAGCCAACAAGATAAAATACTCGGTCCATCTCACAATTTTCTTGTCTTACAATTTTCTTGTTGGCCTCCAAGCTGGCTTATAGCCCATCCCACATTGTTATCCCTAAGTCTAAGGAAATATTTACCAAGAAAATGTGGGGATACTTGAGAATAACACCTTGAACTAGGATATTCAGAGACCAAACTTGAAAGTATTTGATACATATTAGACATCACTAAGGTTTGGTAGTGAATATCTTTTTTGTGGGCCAATAAATGGTTAGTATGCTAGAAAAAAAAATCCTTATTGTACCAATGTTCTTAATGAAAAATACTCAATTATCTGACTACTTTTTAAAGTGATTTTTTTCTATGTTCATATATAGTGAATCATCAAAAGTAAAACACTTATCTAAAACCATTTTTGTCGCTTTAATCGGTTAAATCAAACTGGCAACAAATTATCCTAACAAAACTTTAAAAAAATAATTATTACATTTGTATGTGCTAATTGATGAACCCGCTCCACATTAATTGCTCACAAGTTGAATCAATTATAAAAAGAGTATAATCAATTATAATTATAAGAGTTTGAAAACACTTAAAAATGCTCTTTGATTTAATCAATTATTAATTTATATAATCAATTATCTTTTACAAGATACTCTCCAGACTAATTTAATTGATTACAGATAGATTTAGTCAAAAAAGTTGAAAAACTTTTTATGTTTTAAAACTATCTTTTTTTCATTTCTTGTATAACTTGTTTAGATAAGATGATTTAAGAGAATAATTTATTTATAGTAAATTCAAAATATTTTGGAGTAAAATGAGTTGTTTGGATGAATAACGTTGAAATTTATAAATTTTTAGAAAGTATTTCAAATATATAAAGTTATTGAATTTGAAATTTACTCAAAAAAATAAAAATAAATTAAATTTTATGACTAATTATTTTTTTCTTCATACACACATATTTTTTTTTTGCAAAGTTTAATTTTAAATAATTTAATATTTTTAAAAGGAAGATAAGTTCAATTACTTTATCCAACAAAAAACATTTGAAATGTACAATATTTTAATTACTCTATCCAAACAAAATATGTAAAAAAAAAAAGATAATTTAATTGTAAATAATTCAAATATAATGCATTTTGATTTCTTGAAAGTGAAAAAAGTTTCTTATCCAAACACAATATTAAGGTATATGCTCAACATAGTTTTTATGAATGACAAAAACCAAATTCAAAGAAAATTAAACTATAAGACACATCTTCAACATCAATATCCTCTTCATCAAAACATCTTCATCTTCAATTAAGTCTTTAATACTCATCTTCAAGTTCAACAAAATGGTTGTGGTGATAACAAAAATGGTTGTTGGAGTGATCATGAAGGGGGTAGGACATAATATAAGTTGGGTTTGTCGTAAAATAAATGGGTAGGGTAGGGTAGGGTAGTACTAAGGGACAAGATTAAAGAAGAGGTGATGTAATATTGGGAGAAGTGGGTGTTTACATTGTGTTTGGACTACCTAAAAATCTATATGGACTAGGTCAAAAGAGAGGCTACATTGTGTTTCTCATACATGAGAATTGCATGCATGCTAATTAACCTATATAATAATTAAAAAAAAAAGAGGTTATATTAATACAAGAATAGAGATTGCCTTTTGATTCACTTTTTTTTTTAATGGAATACGTGTCTTTTTTGTGATATGAATAAAAACATATAAGCACAATTAAAATTGTTATCCATGTTTATTCTTAGAAGAAAATTGAAAATTTATAAATAAACATTTAAGTAATAATTTTAATTTGGTTAAAAAATAACATCATGACCGAACAGATTTGAATCTCTCCAAAATAGTGTCATAAAAGCAAATGAATTTTGTGTACCTCATTAAATTTAAAGCAAATGAAAAGGAGCCACAGAGAAAGAGTGATGTAAATAGTCATAAAGGAGGAATTGAGATTTGAGAATGATAGCATGAAAAGATTGTGGAGACGCGTATATCAAAGTCTAGTCCCAAGTCTTCACATCTTGGTCATGATGGATAAAAATGGAATCTACCTTTATCCAACCTAAGACAATTTTGTTGTTGGCTAAGCTTCCCAGAAACTTTGTCCTGCGTCTGTAACCATTTATGCAGGCCACTTTCACTTCATTCCTATCAAGTCAATTTAACCAAAAGTGGAAAACACGATATCATAGTTCATATAGGAGACAATTTGAAAATAAGAAAATTCTAACAGTATAAACACTAATTTTATTCACATCCAACAATAAACACCACTGAAGCATACACGTTGTTTTTAAAATGTCACACTCCCCTTCTTTGTTAGATAGAATTTAAAATGAATTTAATATTTAGAATATTAAGAAGATTAAATATGAACAATTTAAACAAAAAATAGAAATGTATAGTGAAAGCTATAAAATGCAACAACAAATTGATCTACTTATTTGTTAAGTAAGAGCATAACAATTCAAAATTAATTTAGTGCGACTTTGTTTAAGCTGAAATAAGTGTCTTAGAAAAAAGTGATTTATTTATAAAATCATATATATAAAGCAGAAACTATTTTGTATTTGGATCCAATTATGAAAAAGTGTTTTTCGTCAAAAACCATCTTTGCATTTTTCTTCAATTGTCACTTTCTCATCGATAAACAGCTTAGATACCTATTAAAAATAGGCAATTTTTAGCTTGTTTACGACTTTCTACTTTATTTTTTAAAATGTAAACAAACGTGCAAAAAAACTACAATTTATTCAATAAGTGAAAAAACGAAGACACCTTTATCTCAGGTTACGACAAAATGATTGAATTTCTAGGAATTGCCAAAAGAGTGTAATTAATTCTTTTTCATTTGTTAAAACATATTTAGTTGTCAAGTCAAGTCAACAAACCCATATGCAACGACCAGTTCCACTTAATAAAACACAACGTGGTTTGCATCGTTATTTACCATGAAAAAAGGTGCCACGTGGAGGACGGAGAGACACGGAGCCGCCATTTTATGCTTTCTCTCATTCCTCGTTCCCACTCGCTTGTCACCTTCCTCGATGGTCCAATCTTTGAACACGAACCAACCTGTCCCTTTTACGCTCCCAGAACCACCCAAAGAGAAAAAAAAAAAAAAAATGCCCCGCGTAGAACAACAACACCCTTTGAAACGTTGCGTATTGCAGGAACAAGAACAGCGTAGTCAAGTCAACAATCACTTAAAAGACTCGTTCTTCTTCTCCTTAACTCTTTATTGTGATCCATGACCAAAGAGTGAGGCAAGACAAACAACCACACAGTTGAATCATCACTCTACACCTGGTGAGGAATGATGGGCATGATCAACGTGAGCATTGCGGGCTTGGATCCCCAGATGGCCGCAGAGAAAGCAGTGAAGGTGATTGGTCAAGGGTACGATCTTTGCAGAGATATAAGATTCTCCGTTTGTAAATCTAGATTGATCGAGATTGATTCATCACACACTAGAGACCTTGTTTTTCCCGGTGGGGTTGTTGTGGACGATGTTCCCAACTCCATCAAGTGTGACAAGGGTGAACGCACCAGGTTTCACTCTGATGTGCTCCCATTCAATCAGGTATTTACATCATAACATCACCGACAACATCCATCGATATATTCTGCAGTGTCAAGAGTAACTATGATACTGTATTTAATGTTTGACCAGTTGTAATTTGGTCGTTGTTCTCTATCTCTGGTTGAGTTTTTGTTTTTCATGAAGAAGCTCTCTTCCATGTTTTTAATTATGCTGTTGCCAGAACTGAATTTTGATCAAGGTTTTGAAAGACACGGTCCACAGCCACTATTTTGACTGTCTTGCAATATCGCCACACATTTGCCTGGCATAATGACCATGAAATAACTCGAAATCTTGATGTTCATTAGTAGCTGCTACTGATAATTGTTTGGGATTCTTGCTTCATAAGGGGTGGATGGATGTGTGCATTTTGAAATTGGGTTACTGAAATTTTGTTGTTTAATCGAATACTTGATTCATCGGTATTCTTTTGACTTTTGAGAACTAAACATTTTTTGGTGCCGTGTTTGGACTTTTACAAACATGAATTAGATCAGTCTTTTGATTTAAAAATTTGATTTTGGTTAAAATTGGAGTTGAAGAGAGCTGACTTAGCATTTACAAATTATCTCAGAAGCAAGTTTGTATGGACTTCTTTACCTAACGAAAAGCTATTTTTTTACTTCTACTCAGTTGTACTTCTAAGAGCAAAGTTGACTTTTGTGTTTGTGGAATCTTGGGTTCATTCCTATGACTAGATGTTGTAAAACGAGAAAGTCTGAATTTCCATTAATTTGCTTCGATGCAGATGTCTGAGCATTTCAACAAACAGTTATCCTTGTCCGGTAAGATTCCAAGTGGCCAATTCAATGCTATGTTCAACATGAAAAAATGCTGGGCTACAGACGCAGCTTCTACTAAAAACCTTGCCTACGATGGATGGTTCATAACATTATATAATGTCGAATTAGATAGAACCAACATAACCCTTTCTGAAAATGTGAAAAAAGAAGTGCCTTGTTCATGGAACCCCGCAGCACTTGCCGAGTAAGTGTTATTCTTCATTTTCTTCTCGTTAACAGTATTCAATATTAAAGAGCTTTGTTTTTTTGACGGCCATGAACATATAATTTGTGATTCTTCAGGTTCATCGAAAAATATGGTACCCATGTAATAGTTGGGGTGCAGATGGGAGGCAAGGATGTGGTTCATATCAAACAGACAAAAAACTCAGATTTAACGTCGACTGAAGTGCAGAAGTTGCTAAAGCAATTAGCTGACGAGAGGTTTTCTGAGGTTTCAAATCAAAGTTCTAATGTCAATCCTGTTGACAAATCAAGAAAATCAAAGGTAAAGATGAAAACAATAAATATGCTTGTCCTTGGAAAATGTGAATGGAAATGGAAATCTAAAAGTTGTCTAAATATATCTGTAATCATGTCTACAGGGTAATCAAGGGCACAAGAACAAACCTAACCCTACTGCTGGCAGGCCAGTCGTGAGAAGTCACTCCAAGAATGATGTTAGTATATTTCTGTTCTGTGTTACAAGAACGTTGAAATTTTCATCATTTCAGCTGTATCTGACAAAGTTGAACTTGTCATATAAATGGCTTTGCAGGATGTTGTGAGCATTTCTGTTCGAAGAGGGGGTATTGATAATGGTCAATCTTACAACAAGTGGCTTTCAACCATATCAAAGTATCCTAATGTCATATCAATGTCTTTGGTGCCTATCACTTCCCTTCTCAATTCTGTTCCAGGCAATGGATTTTTAAGTCACGCTGTGAATTTGTATCTTAGATGTGAGTGACACCAGCAACTTTGGTTTCTTTGCAACCTGTTATTATCTTGGACGTTTTTCTTTAGAAATTTCGGTTGTTATTTGCCACTTTTGAGGAAACTTTTGTTTAAATCAACATTTCACTTGATTTCTAAATTTCTTCATCAAGATATCTCATGGAAGTAAAACTCTATCATTATCATGTAAATCCGAAGAAGATGTGGCCTATGGCATGAGAATAAGAAGACACAAAACAGTGGTTTCAGGGTTATTTAAATGACTGTTGGATTCATGACATAAATACACATAAAACCAGATCAAGCTTACCTAATTTTGAGATGCATTCATATACTCAAATGTATGCATGGAGTGTATCAAAAGAAAGTTTTCTCTCATGAGAAGAACTAACCTATGCTTTGTTCCATAAACCGCAAGTACCTAATTTTATGCCTTATCTGGTACACGTGTTTTAACAGTTTCCTGTTTCGAACAGATAAACCTGAAATAGAAGAGCTTCATCAATTTCTAGAATTTCAGTTGCCTCGGCAATGGGCACCAATGTATGGTGATCTACCTCTTGGATTCGGCCATAAGTATAAGAAGAGCATGTCTCCATCACTTCAGTTCACTCTCATGGGACCAAAGCTTTACGTTAACATCATGAAGGTAATTAATTTGTTCATAAGTATAACAAGAGCAAGTTGTTTCTATAAATTAATCTAAAGATCTGTGCTTATGTGTCCAAATAAGTTGTAAATTAGCGAAAAACAAAAGTAACTAACGCATTTTGATTAAGCAGGTTGATTCTGGAAACCGGCCTGTGACAGGTATCCGTTTATACTTGGAAGGCAAGAAAAATGACCATCTGGCAATCCATCTGCAGCATCTTTCAGAGGTTCCAGGAGCCCTTGAAATTTCAGATGATCATGGTTATGATCCCGTTGATGAAGCAGATGACCGAGGGTACTATGAGCCTGTGAAATGGAGCATGTTTTCCCATGTCCACACAGCACCTGTGCAGTACAGTAGCTCCCGGATGGACGAGTCCACAGCCATTGTGACAAAAGCGTGGTTTGAAGTTAAGGTTATGGGAATGAAGAAAGTTCTTTTCTTGAGACTTGGATTCTCCACAGTAGCATCTGCGACAATTCGCAGATCAGAATGGGATGGACCTTCAACATCGTCTAGAAAGTCAGGATTCTTCTCAGCATTGATGAGTACTAGGCTTAGCAAGGAATTGCAGTCAGCAGAGAAGCCTACTAAAGTTGAAATAAACTCAGCAATATATCATGCTGGACCACCTGTGCCAGCAAGAGCTCCAAAAATGCTGAGTTTAGTGGACACAAAGGAAATGGTTAGGGGCCCTGAGGATCAACCAGGGTACTGGGTGGTCACTGGGGCAAAGTTGTGTGTAGAGGGTGGTAGAATCTCAATCAAGGCAAAGTATTCGTTGTTGACTATATTGTCGGAAGAATCTCTTCTCTAGCACAAGTTATTGTTTTCTTGTAAATATCTTATACCATTTATTTGAAGAAAAAAATAGATATATAGGGGGGGAGTGTCATCTCGTGCTAAGTGGCCTGAGTATGGCAATGTTAGTTGATTGTTTGTTGGTGGATTATGGTTTTCTGACTTTGTTTTGGTGCAAAATGCCTTCAATAATAAATAATAGTATTTGGAATGGGGAATCATTTTATGCTGTCAACTCTTGCTTACCGTAGCAGGCTAGTGAATTCTAGACAAGGAATTGTTTGACTCAGTTTCTTTTGAGAAAGTTTTTGAAAATGAAAAGGTTCTGTTTTTTCTAGTCAAAGATAACTTTGTTATATTCATGTTAACATGAGAAAGGGAGCACTGTTACTGGACGATTTCCATGGGGAAACGTGTTCACTGTCGAGTTCCTCCGATGTTCGCAACAGACATCGTCAGATCAGCAATCAGTTGAAGGTTTAGTACCTTCTTTAGTTGTATTGAATTTGGGTCGTCTCGTCATTGTATATCCAAGAATCTTCAGACGTTTTTTCTTCAATTCTTGAACGTGTACACCTTCAATTTTCCATCTTTTGATGGAACAAACTTTCATGACTGGAGGGTTAAGGAATTGAAATCTACTCTGGTGGATCAACGAGAAAAATTGTTGTTGTTGTCCATGGTTGGAAAAGCAGTCTCTTGGCAGCGACGTTACATACACCAACCTGAACTCAAGAATAAGTCTTGGCAAAAAATTTTACAAGATGTAGCATGCCGATTTGATGATAGTGTGTATGATGATCCAATAACGGAGTTATCAAGATTAACACAAGAAGAACAATTGGAAGATTATTTGGAGGTTTTTTATTCTCTGTTGGCTGGGTGAGTGTATCTGAATCCATGGCCTTAAGTTTTCTTCTTTTTTGTTGTCTGGATTAAAGATTCGCTTGGAGAAAATCGTTCGAATTCATAAGCCTCAATCTTTCCATGATCAATAGTTTAATATTGATTGTGTGTGGAATGAGAAAGGCTTGGACCTCAGTTCCGGAGTTAATATATGAGTGGGCGTTCGGTGCCGGCGGTGAAAAAGTAAGGTAGGGTAAAGGTGAGGCGGTGATTACTAATGACGAGGGAGATGTGAGCCGGTGAGTGATATAAGAATGGAAAATGATATTTTTCACACACTTTTGATCGCACCTACGTGTTATTTATCAATTTGATTTTTCAATTTTTTTGCAATACTCACATATGTGATGAGGCTAAAGGTTTTTGTCTTTGGCACAGAAAACATTTTTAAAAACGGTGAAAAGCTGGGTATTCCTTATTTTTTCAGGACATTCCTTTGTTTACTCTGTGCATTTATTGATGCTTCTTTTATTAGTGGTTTGTGTTGTCTTCGTCTTTCTTTTCCTTCGTAAATTGGTAGGACATTTGCACATTTTTTAGTATAGGGTATTATAGGGCATTGAGTTCCTTCTTGCGAAATTAAAAGCATTATATGCTGTTTAAGTGTAGGTTTCATCTCCTTCACATTTTTTATTTGATTTTCCATGGGTGTGTTGTGCGTGCATTGTATCGGTGGTTCATATTTCTCGTTCGATTTTTTATGGGTCTGTCTTGCCTTCTATCCCAAAAAATACCACAACACCAACTTAAATTACTTTGTTATTGACAATAATAATTAAATTAAAGTGTTTATAAACCTTAAGTATGAAGTGCCTGCACTACTATGCAAAAAAAAATTCTACTGCACTTGTTGTCAAACATATGTAAGAAGCCTAGTGCAAATAAGCGGGAGCTGCATATGACTTTTTGAACAATATTTCAAAAACTTAAAATATTACACACACCATCTTAGATGTACTTCAAATGGACTATATTAATTAGTTTCAATGCCTTCATTGTTGTCCCAAAAAAAAATTCATTGCAGTTGTCAAACATATGTGGGAAGTCCAGTGCAAATATGTGGGGAGCTGTGAATGATTTTTTGGAACAAGTTTTCAAAAACATGAAAAATTACACAAATCATATTAGATGTAATTCAAATGGACCATAATAATTAGTTTCAAGTGCTTATGAACATCAAGTAATGAAGTGCCTTCACTTTTGTCCCAACTAATGAAGTGCCTTCACTAATGTGTAATTTTCCAAGTCTTTGAAATCTTGTTCAAAAAGTCCTTCGTAGCTCCCAGTTATTTGCATCAGGCTTCCCACATATATTTGAAAGCTATAGTGGAATTTTTTTTTTTGGACAATGGTGAAGACACTTCATTAGTCGGGCTTCATAAACACTTGAAACTAATTACTATGGCCCATTTGAAGTACATCTAAGATGATGTGTGTAATTTTCTAAATTTTTGAAATCTTATTCAAAAAGTCATTTGCAACTCCTCACTTATTTGCATCGGACTCTCCACATATGTTTGACAGTAGCTGTAGTGGAATTTCTTTTTGACATAACAGTGAAGACACTTCATACTTAGGGTTCATAAACACTTCAATTTAATTATTATTGTCAATAACAAAGTAATTTAAGTTGGGGTTGTGACTTTTTTTGGGACAGAAGGCAAGACACACCGACAAAAAATCGGACGAGAAATATGAACCAACGATACAGTGCACACATAACACATCCACAAAAAAATCAAACGAGAAATGTGAAGGAGATGAAACCCGCACTTAAACAACAAGCAATGCTTCCAATTTTGTGAGGAACTTAATACCTTGTAACGCCCCACAGTAAAAAATGCGCAAATGCCCTACCCATTTATGAAGGAAGACAAAGACGATACACAAACCACCTGGGTGCAAAAAGTGAACGAAGGACTGTGCTGGAGAAGACGAAGGAACGCCTTAGAGAAGATGAAGGAATGCCCAACTTTTCACCATTTTTAAAAGTGTTTTCTTTGCCAAAGACGAAATCCTTTAGCCCCAATCATACATGTGAGCAATGCAAAACAAAAATGGAAAATCAAGTTCATAAGTGACACATAGGCACGATCAAAAGTGTCAAAATACCATTTTTTTCAAATACCTACTCATAGGCTATCACAAAAGTTTCACACCTCAAAAAAAGACAATACCTCATATGAAGTTGAGACTACTAAGAATACTAGAGAAAGCCTCTGATCAAAGTCTAAAAAAAATTTCAATTTTCAATAAATACAAGACTCCTTTGATAATAAAGAATACAAAAAAGAACACAGACCAATTATACAAGAAATTCTCTCAAAATTCAAAATAAGACATAAGTAGATTGATCGTTGCAGTAGCAGCACAAAACTCTTAACCTATCTTTTAGCTAGGTGTGAAATCAACATTCTAGTACAATTAACTTATTATTTTTCCATAATAATAATATTATTATAATTATAATTGTTTTAATAAATATGTGTATAATAAAAAATAAATTTTGTAATTATATAAATACAAAATTTTGAAATTAACTTAGAAGATTATTTCTATTTAAAAATTTATTTTTACATTTACTTAATCTGTATTTTATTTATGAATAAATATCTATTAATATTACATTTTTTAATTCAACATTAAATTAAATAATCACCTCTTTAAATATTTATTTATCTAACAAATTGAATTATCACATTTGTATTTTTCAATCAATTACTTCTTAGAATAATTACTTCTCTAAATAATTATTTTTTAAATTATAATATATTTTAGATAATTATTTTTTAAATAATTAGTTTTATCAATTATTTTTTTTAATATATTTATTTTTCTAAATATTATTTCCTCAGTACATTTATATTTCTGAAATTTTATTTCTTGAAATATATTTTTTTTTTACAATTTTATTTTTCAAATAACTTTTTTTTTTAATTTTACAATTCTTTACCTTTCATTTTTAAATAAGCAAAATTAAAATCTATTTTGATAATTAGATTTTCCTATTATTTTTTTTTTGAAAAATTACATTAATCATTTAGAACTTAATTATTGAGAAACTAAATCCTGAATTCCTATAATAAACTGTATTATTTGAATAATTATTTTGCAAAGTATGATGTTCTCGTAGGAAAGAAAAGTGTAAGTGTATATGTATTGTTTTAGAAACAAATTTTTGTATGAAAGTTTTTCTAGAATGGATATTGTTTACTTTATTTTATTCTTGATGTCAAAGTCCTCTACATCCAGTTATAATAATAATATTTACGAGCCTTTTTCTTTAAACAGAGGAAAAAAAAGTGAAAAGAGGGGTCAAACAAAAAATGTTCATACCAATAAAAAATAATAGATGGCCTTTGAAAATTATCTAAAATGTCAAATTGATAATTATGTCTATTATGAATTAAAAAAAAAGGAGTAAAAAAAATCTCTCCTTTCTAATTCAATTCAGCATTTACCTTAAAAAGTATAGCACGGAATACAAGTAATTTAATTTCTTTTCTTGCAAGATAATTTTTCCAAAGCCGAGCTCAGGCAAGGGATCCATCTCTAAACTTGCAAAATGGTGAACCCAGAGAGAAAATAAATGAATTATTTAGTCAATATTTATGATGTAATATATAAAATATCAATTTAGATAACTGTAATTGAGAGGAAATGAGATATATAAAAACAAATCGTGATATGTTTGACAAAAAATATTAACTGATTTTTAATTTATTTTTAGATTAAATTCAATATACCTTTTCTAAAATCGGAGGCGGTGATAGCCAACAGATTTTGGAAGTTGTTGGAAATCTCATTAGTTGCCGAAATAGATTCATGCCAAACGTTGCCGTGTCAACACGGGTTGCTTCAATTCGCGGTCTCAATTCTTCCACGTGTCACAATGTGATTGAACAAGATACCGTTGCGTGACGAAACGAATGCTTCATTTTGTTATAAAAAGCCAAGCCCACACCACGCTTGAATTATCCTATTCCCATCCCAACACAACTCTCGTTCGAATTGTAGCAGAAGAAGAAAACCCTAGCTCACCGTTTCAAGGTACCTTTTCCAACTCTTCTATTTTCGATTAAATTTCGGATTGTAGGGTTTTTATTCTTTCTTATAAACGATTGCCCTTTGATTTTGATCTGGTTTTTTGTTCTTTGAATCTTTTCTTTATTATTACTTTGATTTGTTTCAAATTATTGGTTCGTAGAAGCGATCGTGAGGTGATTTTATGAAATTACATATTTAATTTGTTAGATCTGCGATAAGTATTCTGTACTGTGTAATCCTGAGAAGTCTCTTGTAATTTAGATTTGTTCAGAGGTGTTTTTTCTTCCGTTTGGGATATCTATTTGATTGATTTATTGATTGAAATACAGTTATCTGGGTCTCGTGTTTTCATTGCTTTACCTTCTTTTTTGTGCTGGTTTTAGTTCGTGTATGTTGTAGACCGGTCCATGTGTTTTTTTCTTACTAGGGTTTATTGATTCCTTAAGAGGGTTTCTTGAACTACTTTTTCAGTTTTCATATATGTTAGACGTGTCTAATTTCACGTTTCGATCTTTTGCTTTGTGCTGTCTTTTTACTCTCTCGTGTTTACTCATTGTAATTGTTGTGGTTAAGAAATTGGTGGCTGATTATTTTGTTATCTTGATCTTATTGTATCGTCTAGATGCAAATCTTCGTTAAGACTCTCACCGGTAAGACCATCACTCTCGAAGTAGAGAGCTCAGATACCATTGATAACGTAAAAGCTAAGATTCAAGACAAGGAAGGAATCCCACCGGACCAGCAACGTCTCATTTTTGCTGGCAAACAGCTTGAGGATGGTCGAACCCTTGCTGATTACAACATTCAAAAGGAGTCCACTCTCCACCTTGTGCTCCGTCTCCGTGGTGGAATGCAAATCTTTGTGAAGACATTGACGGGAAAGACAATCACTCTTGAAGTGGAAAGCTCTGACACCATTGACAATGTCAAGGCTAAGATTCAGGACAAAGAGGGTATCCCACCAGACCAGCAAAGGCTCATTTTTGCTGGAAAACAGCTTGAGGATGGCCGAACCCTTGCCGATTACAACATTCAGAAAGAGTCTACCCTGCATTTGGTGCTTCGTCTCCGTGGTGGTATGCAAATTTTTGTGAAGACCCTCACTGGAAAGACAATCACACTTGAGGTAGAAAGCTCAGACACCATTGACAACGTTAAGGCCAAGATTCAAGACAAAGAGGGTATTCCACCAGACCAACAGAGGCTCATCTTTGCTGGAAAGCAACTTGAAGATGGCCGAACCTTGGCCGATTACAACATCCAAAAGGAGTCTACCCTACACTTGGTGCTGCGTCTGCGTGGTGGTATGCAAATCTTTGTCAAGACCCTCACCGGAAAGACCATCACCCTCGAGGTGGAAAGCTCTGACACCATAGACAATGTCAAGGCTAAGATTCAAGACAAGGAGGGAATTCCACCAGACCAACAGAGGCTCATCTTTGCTGGAAAGCAACTTGAAGACGGTCGAACCTTGGCTGATTACAACATCCAAAAGGAGTCTACCCTACACTTGGTGCTGCGTCTTCGTGGTGGTATGCAAATCTTTGTCAAGACCCTCACTGGAAAGACCATCACCCTTGAGGTGGAAAGCTCTGACACCATAGACAATGTGAAGGCCAAGATTCAAGACAAGGAGGGTATCCCACCAGACCAGCAGAGGCTCATATTTGCCGGAAAGCAACTAGAAGATGGCCGAACCTTGGCAGATTATAACATTCAGAAAGAGTCAACTCTCCATCTTGTCTTGCGACTCCGTGGTGGAATGCAGATTTTTGTCAAGACTCTTACTGGAAAAACTATTACTTTGGAGGTCGAGAGTTCAGACACGATTGACAATGTGAAGGCAAAGATACAGGACAAGGAGGGCATTCCTCCAGATCAGCAAAGGTTGATTTTTGCTGGAAAGCAGCTTGAGGATGGACGTACTCTGGCTGATTACAACATTCAGAAGGAGTCCACTCTTCATCTTGTCCTTCGCCTGAGGGGAGGAATGCAGATCTTTGTGAAGACTTTAACAGGAAAGACTATAACTTTGGAGGTTGAAAGCTCAGATACAATTGATAACGTCAAGGCAAAAATCCAGGACAAGGAAGGAATCCCACCAGATCAGCAGAGGTTGATCTTTGCTGGGAAGCAATTGGAGGATGGTAGGACTCTTGCTGATTACAACATTCAGAAAGAGTCCACCCTTCACCTCGTATTGCGTCTTCGTGGTGGCTTTTAAATTTGATTATGTTATCAAGGTCCCTTGTTGATTTGGTGAATTATGTGGACGTGTAGCGGCTCTTTTTTTTTTTTTTTTTTTTTTTTTTTCTTGTTCTTTCTCTTTTTTTTTTTTTTTTTTTTTTTTTATGTTCCTGAACTATCCCCTTTTTTCTTTTTTGTTTTTTATTTCCTGAACTATCCGAAATTGTGCCGACTCGGGTCATAGCTGCCTTGAATTTGGACAATTTGCTATCCTGTTTGATGAATGTAGTACTTTCATTATCTTGTGCTAAATGATTGTGTTTTAGCTCTGCATACGTTGTTATTACTTGCTATTAAATTTCACGTGTTATTTTTTATTTCTAAACAAAATTGACTTTATATGTAGATAAGTTCATCCTTCAATCTTCAATCTAACAAATAATGAATTTTATGTTGGGATGTAATAAAAATATCTGAGGTTTATCATGTTTTTGACTATCTGACTAGGCCTAGTGCAATTTAATTCTTTATTCGTTGGATTGAAAAACTCTTTTTCAAACTTACCGATATGGTTTAAACAACAGAATTTAAAAAAAAAGGCCTAGTAATTTAATATTTTAAAATATGTTTAATTATTAGATTATTAGATTAAAATGATATATTACTACTATTAGCACTATTTTTTTTGGAATTTGTTTAGATTTGAATATATATAATTATTAAAGTAACAGAGTAAATTACATAATAATGATTTAACTATTAGCCATTCAATTTCAACCATATAAATTAAATTGTATAAAAATAATATTAGTTTTCCTCGTCTTGGTTATAAATTTTTCTATCTCACAGTTATCTTTTAGAGTTTTATTTTTCACATGTTGTTTTACTTATAGACAGAATTTTAATAAACGATCATAGTCTTAACCATTTTCTTATCTCACAGTTATCCTTTAGAGCTTTATTTTTCACATGTTATTTTACTTATAAACAGAGAATTTTAATAAACGATCATAGTCTTGATTAACCATTTTCTTATCTCACAATTATCTTTTAGAGCTTTATTTTTCACATGTTTTACTTACAGATAAAGAAATTTAATAAACGATCATAATACATCATAACACATATTTGCAATCTAATTGAACCGAGATTTACCTTACCTTGAGCCCTTTAACTTTAAATGCAAACTCCCATACCCTCACCTGCGAGGAGTTCTGTGACTACTCCATTCTTAAAAAAAAAGAGAATATAAAGTAAAAAATATATAAACCACTCTTCAAAAAATAAAATATAAAGTAAAAAATATATAAAGAAGTTCTGTGACTACTCCACTCTTAAAAAAGTAAAATATAAAGTAAAAAATATATAAAGATAGTAAATGAAAGTTTTAAATAATCTTAAAATGATTTTTATTAAATAAATTTTTCATTTATAAACTGATTTTTAATAATAAAATAATTGAGTATTACTTTTTTAAAATCACTACAATTTTCTTAATTATTTTCGAAGTCTTTCCAAATAATATAATTATACAATGTATATAATTTTCTTAATTAATAATAAAATAATTGAATATTATTATTTTTTTCTTAATTATTTTCGAAGTTTTTACAAATGATATAATTATACAATTTTCCACTTGAAATGTATATAATTTTCTTAGTTAATAATAAAATAATTGAATATTATTACTTTTGACTTAAAATGTTTACAATTTTTTGTTTTTTATTTATGTTTAACAATTGATACTTTGTAATATGTTTAAGAACATTTAGTAACCCCATATCATTCATCTAGTTACATTTTCCCAACACAATCCTAAGCTTCAAGAAATTTGATAAAGAAAGTTGCATACCAAATATGGATGGTGAGGTTAGGGCTAGAGAACCTTGTTTATGAATTACTGTAAAAAAATCGAAAGTAAATTTCTTCACAATAAAAATATAGATAGGTATATATAATAAGATTTTGATAGGCTAACTTATACAAATAGTCTAATTTTAATTTTTCCATACATTTTTTTTCAAATATTATTGAAAAAACACACTCATTCAAATATATCTTTATACAAATAAGTGTTTTAATATTAATTGAAGAATATTTAGTTATTAAATCGTAAATCATAATATAATCAAACAAATTATCAAATCTTTTAACTTGTTTTAATACATTTTATTTTTAGTTTATATGTATATTGAACAAATCTTAAAATAAATTAAAAATAAAACCGGTTTTATTTATTCAGATTTAATATCATATTCTATAGAATGATTTTCTTATATATGAAAAAATGCAGGGAAACACCCTAATTATGTTTTTATCTATTTTAAATTTGTGCCTTAAATCAGGGAAGCAGCTTCTTTCATTGTTTGGTGCTTCATCCATCTTTGTTTGACGACGAATCCTGCAACTGCGCCGTTCCGGTAACTCGTTCTACTCTGTATTCTTCATATTTCGTCCACGCAACGTGTTTTTTCTCCCTTTGCCTTCCGCTGCATATTTTGAGTTCAATTTTTCAAGACAATGTTGTTGAAAAGTAAATACAACTACCTGCTTAGCCAAGTACTCGTATACTACGTTACTCATTACAAAATTTTGCATCAGATTCGCCAAATTAAATCAAATTGAACTGTGTTTATGTGGATTTTATTGTTTTTGCATTCAGTGATGCTGTCTCTCTTCTCTAGGGTTCAGAGTGATTTGTGTCTTTGATTCAGCTTAGTTTAGAGATATGGCTTGTTTTGCTGATAGAGTTTTTGAGATACAAAAGCGGTTATTTCTAAAAATCAATTATTTATCAAACAGTTTACATTGTGTGATCTGGTGACAATTGGTAAATTGTAGTTGCTCTTGACAGCTATATTTGAATGCTAGGCGATGCTGGTAAACATGGTGTTAATTTTGGTGAAACGAACTTCATAAGATTGTGGGTTTGTTATTAGTAATTATCACCGTGTTTCTTTTAATATCAAATAAAACATTATAATGGTTTGGCGAAAAACTCTCTTTTGCCACCCTTCTACTGCTATTCAATTTTCCAGCATTGAGCAATCTCTGTTTTGAAGCCCAGCCACCCTCTCTGTACTTTGAAGTACGGCCACCCACCCTCCATCTCTGAAACCTTCTCTTCTCTGGCAGTTTCACAGCTATTGCAACCCTCGTGGGCAACTGAGATCTTAGCTTCTGTCATCTCATCTACCACACTGCATTTCTGTTTATGGTCATGTCATGATCAGTGTTTTTTTGGCCTCCTTTTGTTAATTATTATGTCATTATTTTAGTTTTTAAATTTTTTGAGCATTCATGCATTTATAGCATAAATTATTTAATCCGGAGATAAATTTTCGGACTACTAGCCATTCCACTTTATTGTTTTTTGGGACGGTTTGAATTGACTGGGCTAACCATTTTACATGTGTTAGGGAAGTAGTGGAACTAAATTTTCCATTGATGGACTCAACTAGTGTTCACAATCCAACCCACTTTGGCATCAGAATATGTTTATCTGCATTTGAACTGAAGATGTGTTTACTGTTTCCGGTGTTTGATTTTCTATCTTCCTTTCTTCTGTGTTTCCTTTAAATATGGTTAGGGTTTATTTTAGGCTCTGCTATTGTCAATGGCTGATTTGGAGGGCGCAGAAGGTTACAGGCCTTCTGCAGAATATGTGGAAGACAGTAATGAAGCTCTTGTTGACTTGACTGACTCAACTGAACTTTTGTTTCTTAAGTTGCCTTCTTCCAATGTAAGTTTGTCCTTTATGCCTTTGGTTTCTTTATTTGTTTTGAACTGAATCTTAACTGCTGATGCCAACTAAATGAAAAAGAAAAATTACTAAGCATTGATATCATTGTTATTACAAAAGTGAAAAATCAAGTGTAGTGTCAAATAAAGTTAAAAATATAAATTAGTGCATTGACTTTAGTGTCCAAACGATTAGGTTTCTTTTGTTTTTTTTTTTTAT
>Ga0209589_1000784_pt1 | contig 47625 bp, 20 predicted proteins | sample CowpeawhiteBW_FD_187525 | JGI IMG/M metagenome (GOLD analysis project Ga0209589, IMG submission 187525) | Root nodule microbial communities of legume samples collected from California USA - Cow pea white BW (SPAdes) (version 2) | ecosystem: Host-associated > Plants > Roots > Nodule | place: USA...
TGCAGTCCTTACCTTGAATCCTTACCTAGTTATACAGATGGGGCACCACCATGGGCACCCACTAACAGGGGCCATGGAATTACGTCCCGACCACTGAAGCGCGACCCCAGAGGTCTCACCTAGAGACCCCAAGGAATTACACGCTGACACGGACCAACATTCATAAAACAACATTAAGAGAACATCAAAAGCATGTTTACAATTCCATACTCATCCATGGGATTTACTCCGCATATGCATCACATTTTGAATCCATACCTCTGATCATCACCGTCCCATGAGTCTAGGGTCTCATCTCATGTCAATACCATGTTCCTTTAATTTCAAACCACACATTCATTTCACATGTTAAGTCTCACACCAACCCATTCATCCACAATTCATGAATCATGCCAAAAATATACTTCATGCTCCATTATATTCATGTCTATCATCACACAATCATACACAACCAAAACGGATCACTCGGGAAACATCAAACATCCAAATCACAGCACTGTCTCGCCCAGCATCTCGCTCAGGCTGAGGGGTCTCGCTCAGGCGAGACATGCTCGCTCAGGCGAGCCTCCCCCTCGCCTAGGCGAGAGCGCTAAAACATGGGCAGGAGCAAACGCGGGATCTCGCTTAAGCGAGATCCCTCTCGCCTGGGCGAGTTGCCTGCTCGCTCAAAAGTTGAGCGAGTCGCCTGGGCGACTTTTCGTGCAATAGCACTAGGCGAGCTCCCTGTTTAATCTCGCCTAGGCGAGATTGACTCGCTTGGGCGAGATTTACAGGTCTCGCCACTATCCTTCACTGCAACAACCATGAATATCAAACCAACTATGCATACAACGCATTTAATCACACCAAAACGAAGGGTTTATTCATGCAATCAGTAACTCACTCAAGAACAGCCAAGACAACACCAAAAGACTGAACCCTAACTTCCCGTACCTGGAAATGGGTTCGTACAGACCTCGGCACTGGACTCCGGAGCACCGCAGCTCGAGTGACGGACCTAAGAACTGGCGGAACAGCGGTGGTCACGATTATTTTCGGACTTTAATCGGTGGAAAACGAATGTAAAGCTTTAGGAGGTAAGTACAATAGGTTTAGAGTTACTTACGTGGAATAGAAACCCTTAAGCTCGCGTGACAGTCGAACGGAACCCTAGCGGAAAGGGGGTGGCGGCTGCAGCTCAAGGCAAGGCAAAACTTTTTCTGAAAATGGCAAGGAACTCTAGGTTTAGGGCAGACCTAAGAATTTTATACATTGGGCCGGCCTTAGGCCCACTCACAAGGGCAACCCATCAACTTTAAGGCAGAATATGAAAATGGGGCCTTACAGTAACCATTTACAAAAATTGGATAGAAGAGAAAAAAAATGGAAATTTTTAAAATTTTTGTATTTCTCCTCAAAACTATTAATAAATAAAATAACTACTAAACCGAATCACAGTATAAAAAACAATTCTAAAGAAAAGGCAAATTACTGTACGGAAGTTGCTATAGCAAATCTACGGTAAAAGTAATGTACCAAATAAATAGATAATACACAATTTCAAATGATTTTACATTTTTCTATTTGTGTAAAATTAAAAGCTTATAAGTTTTTTTTTAAATGATTTGTCTATATCTTTAATATTCATATATATATATATATATATATATATATATATATATAACTAAAAAGAGAAAAAAAACCTATAGATTTATAGGATATATAATAATGATAATGTTCTTACATAGACGAGCATTCCAAATGTTTCAAGCTTCCAACTTCGGGGATACTCGTCCTCTCCCAGACAAATAAAGGTTGTGCATAGTATGTTAGTAGGTAATGCATGTTGTAGTTACTAGAAAAACGTCACATGTTACCTTGTAAACTAAGGGATTGATTGAGAAGCTCAAGGATATGAACCTGGGTATGCAGTTGAGTGAAGATTCCATCAGGTGTAGTGTTCTAACACTAACCAGTGATGTGTTGGAGACTATACGCGATCAACAAAAGAATGATGTCGAGCTGAACAGTTCGTGAGTTGGATAGGGATTGAGAAAGGGAAGGAATACAGGATAGGATCAAATGGTATCCTGAGATTTCGCGATAGAATTTGTGTACCTGGAAATTAGAGGCTGAGGAAACAGATTATGGAAGAGGGACATAAAAGTCGTCTTAGCATACACCAAGGTATGACTAAGATGTATCAGGACTTAAAGCAATCCTTTTGGTGGACAAGATTACAAAGGTGGGACTCCCCTCGGGTTGGAAAGGTCTTACTATGGACCAATATTATGGTAGCACGAATCTTGATGAGCATGTAAATGTCTCCGTTGTATAGGTCGGGTTGTACACATGCGATGATGTCATTTTTTGTTGCATTTTTTGATATCATTGAAGGGAATAACTCAAGCTAGGTTTCCCAGAGCAAGAGATGGGGTTGTGGAGGTATGTGGAGTTCGCAGAAGTTGGTGGAATGGTGGGGTAAGACGCTATCTGTTATAGTGTTTTGGTGGTTAGATAAAGGTTTTTTGTGGTGCTATAAGAAGGTTATGCCAACTCTAGAGCAAGGGGTGCTAGAGGGACCCAATGAGATGCTATAATAAGTGACTAGGAGACAAGATATGGCTCAAAAGTAATTTTTGCAGCATAACATTATCAATCTCCAAAATAGTCTAAAACCCTAGAATGCTAACATGCACCAAAACCTTAAAAATGGTATCTTTGTGAAAGGAAAGCTTGACATGTGACACTCTCACTATCATGAAAATTGAACAAATCATGGATTGCCATGTGAAAAGCTACTTTAAGAAAAGTCTCCAATAGGACAATGACACATGGCCACTATCTTTGTAAGAGAGCTTTCCATTAAGGGTTTGTCATGTGGCATGTGTGGGACATCCCTCACTAAGCTAGCTAGATTAACATAATTAAACAACAAAGAGTTACTTAAGCTAGGCGCATATGATGCTCCCTAATTAAGCAAGATTATTTTTAAAACCCTACATTACTTGGCTCTTAATACAAGGCCTTCAGTGGAAATCCTACACTACGAGACCCTTAATATAAGGTCGAAAAATGCTTCATGATGGCCTAAGTGAAGAGGAGCTTAGTTTCACCTTATTGAGAGGATGATAACTCTTCTCGAATTTGTTTAGCCATGCTTCTTATGATAGGAACCTGGGCAAGGGGTGTACCATCACTTCCAAACTCTTTAGAATGTTTCGAAACATTAGTTACTCGTTTTGGAATAAAATTTGACACCAGTAGACCTCATCATTTGACATCACTAGCCCTGGTCAATATTTGGAAGGTTAAAGGAGAATCGTTGTGCGTGTTCAAGGAACATTACAACAAGGTTGCGTTGAACATACACAATGTGACTTTCCATCATCTAGTTACCGCTTTACAGCCGCGAACTGCTCATAGACAACTTATGTAAAAAGCCTATAACGAATCTTGACGAATTAAGAACAAGAGTTACAAGGTCATGCGGATGGAAGAGTTAGGGAGTTTCGCAACACTGCCAGAACAAAATCCTCAACTTCTAAGAGAAGACCTTTTGATAGGAAGAGAACATCTTGATCGCAACTCCAATTTAAAGAGTCAAAGTACCTACATTTGAACCATTACACACCTTTGAATTCTAATAGAGCTCGAATTTAGTAAGAGGTTTTGAGTGCTAACCTTATCTCAACTCCTAAAAAAGAGCCAATACCATATAATGAAGATACTACAAAGCATTGTCGATACCATCTTAACTATGGGCACACTATTGAGGAGTGTTATGCTCTAAAAGATAAGATTGAAGAATTGATACAAGTTGGGTAGAGCTGTCAAAATGGGTCACGTGGGAGTCACTGTTCATGGCCATTAATGATTTAAACGGTGTTAGTAAAAAAGCACCCAATTGAACAAAATTGACGAAAATTAGGACCTATTTGAATACAAAACCAAAATTAGGACTTATTTGAAAAAACTTGACGAAAATTGGGACAAAAAACGTATTTTAACCTAATTAAAATATAATATAATATTTTTCTTAAGCCATAAATTATAATTTGGATTAAAATTTAAATAAACTTCAATACAATTTAAATACAATCCAAAATGATATTAAACTCCAATACAAACCAAAATTTAAAAAAAAAAATTACTATCTAAGGTCAAAGCATTTTTGTCACTTATCCAACTATAATATTAGAATCTTGAATGGATAAATCCACAGAATTTTCATCTCTTAAACATCTTTATCCACATCTATTTGGAGTTGAAGTTGGGTTTCCATTTGTAGGCCGAGTTGGTCCATGGGTTCTGACCCACTCTGACGGCTCTAAAGTTGGGCATCTTCGTCATTTTGTAAGAAGAGATGATAAAGGTTATCCCATGAAAAATGATAAGGGAAACCGACATGATGATAGGTCTCACAAAACATCAGGACACCAAGTAACCAGAGTGGAGAATTTAAGAAGAGGGGTCACTGATAACATGAGGTTTTGCAGGAGAAGGTACTCCTATGTCAGGAGATTGTGGTATTTTCAAGAGAAAGGATGGATACCAGAGGTTATACCGACCTCTATACTAAGTTTGGTGAAGGAAAAATGACCAGAGTAATGCAAATCAGGTATCTCATGATAGATGCTCACACCTCGTACACACATTGCTAGGAGGCTTTTTTTGAACGCCCTTGGCGTTGTAGTGTCTACATATCATTTGACAATAATGTTCTCGTCAGCTTCAGACTATATTATCACGGTGCATATAGATAAGCCAATGACCATAAAAGAAGTCATACCTAGCCCTCCCCTCCCTCCAACCATCCAACAGCACACCAAACTGCCCTACATTCAACCCAATATATTAATTAATCATAGCTTAATCAATGTGTTCATGGATCGGTATAAGCACTTCAAAACTAACTGTACACCATGCAGTTTTCAATCATATCACTGTGTATTCTTTTTCTACATTTATATTTTCAACGTTTCTGAATTACATAATCACATATATTTGTATGGACTATATCCTTTACAGTTTTCATTTTATAAACTTTATAGTAGTGGTGGGGTTTTGGATAAATGCAATCATGAACACGACAAACAAGTTGTCACAATTCAAACTCAAATAATGACCCATCTTAGTTAATAGTAGAGCTTGCACGCGTTGCCGGCTATCGTCGCATGCACTTGGATTTATAAATCTCTTTTACGTAGAAATTTAAAACCTTAGTCAAACACTTATATATAGCCACGTATGAACTATGAATCACTTGGCAAAGAAACCACTACATGCACTATAACACGTTACTAGAAATGACAAATCACTCGCTATCTAATTTGATAAATCAGAAAAAAACATTTGTTTCATAAATTTTAATAAGCTTTCCCTATATATGTAATCTTAAACCACATAAAGTGATGGATGGTCAGTGGAAACCACGTTCAACAAAGTCAACTGCATAAGAAGAATGGATTGGTAGTGTGCACCATGCAAGATACATCATACATGGCCTTATTTATTTGTTATCACGAAATGAAAGTGCTTTCAATGCTTATTTTGCTTTCTCTTTTGGCGTCGTCATGAGCTTAAACGTGCGTTGGATAGAAGTAAAATCCAAACACAACAGCTTGTAAAGAAACAATGGATGACTAAGCGATAAGCGTGACACATAAAAATGGGTAAGACGGCACCTAGGTTATATGTGTGATCAATTCAAACATAACAATACAGAAAATTGTTTTTGTGAGATTTGTGGGATTATGATCTCAATTATCCAGTGACGAATATCATATCCCAATTTTAAATTCCATCTCAAAAGGTGCACAGCTTTTTTAGAAAGAGGACAATAAAATGCTTTTCCCCATTTGTCTTCTTCCAAGATAATAATGCTCAGATGGCTAAATACAAACAAAATGATCGACCCACGAATTTTTCTAACTTTTTATTATACTTATATATTTGAAAAAAGGAATAGAAAAAGTGAATTGAGAATTTTATTTCTTGTTTTATAATGCTAAAATAATAAAATAAAAGTGAGGCACGGACGGGCAACGTTACTTTAGATCTAATTTATAACAACATAATGCTCTAACTTTTCTTAGTCATTTTGACATTTTGCTGATTGAGCATACCTTATGTCTCGCTAATCTTTAATAAAATCTTTTGGCTTATTCCAAATAATTTACGTGAAAATGAAGTTGCTTTATAATAAATGTGGTTTGACATAAGCAATTTTGGTCAATTCACTTAGCATGAGAAGTCTTATTGGGGGCAACTTGCTATCTACAAAAAAATTGTGTGCTAAAAAATATTACATAAAATGATGTTGCTTTAATTATAAATTAGCTTTGACATATAAGCAATTTTAGTCAATCCATTTAGCATGAGATATCTTATTGGGGGCAACTTGTCATGGATCCAAAATTTGTGTTATAATTAAGAAGCCATGTGGTTCATAACTCTTTTGAGCACTCTGACTTTAGAAGATTATTGTGAGTTGCCATATTCATATTTAAAGTTGTCAAAATGGGTTGAAACCCGTGAGTCAATTTGACTCACCACGGGTTCGAGCCAGGTTGGGTTAAAATTTTTTTATAAATTCAATACGGGTTTATTTTTTATCCGACTCACCTAGAATCTGGCTCATCCGGGTTGAACCCGTGGTGAGCCGGGTTGAACCTGTACCAAAATAAATGGTCACACAAGTATGTTTTGTTAAGTTGGACTTTGTATTTGGGTCATGTTAAGTTATTTTTTTAGCCAACACATAGATAATTTGTATTTTTGTGATTTTCATTTCTATTTAGATTGTATTAAAGTTTATTTAGATTTTAATTAGAATTATAATCTAGTTTTGACTAAAATAAATAAATAAGTTATAATTTTTTTAGTTAAGTGAGCCCGAGAGCCAACCCGTTTAACTCACCAATGCGTGGTGGACCGGATCGAGTTAAAATTTTGTTGGCTCACTGATAAGTAAGTTGGGTTAGGTTGGTTCACTAATTTAACTTCATTTTAATTTTCTCATCCAATGTCATTTTTCTTGAAAGAATTTTAGATTTTTCAAATAAATTAACTACTCTTTTAAATTTTCTCATCCAAATATATAGTTAGGTTAATAAAACTAAATAGGTTTTATTGAACCGCATCATTTAACATATTTTTAACATATTTGTTAGGCAGGCTGTATACAACATACATTATTTATAAAAAGCCAACACCACGCGAAAAAGATTGTTATGCCTTCTCTGAAGACCCTTGCATTCAAAAAGTTGTTGAACGCTTTAACAACAGAAACTACCCTTCTCTAGAACAATGACAGATATCACTGTTGTGTTCAACATCCTTAAGAAAATAGAGGACGACCCTGTCCAAATCAATATTGAACCTAGACATGACAGAACATGACTTGATCAAACCATAAAACAAAACAATAATTATAAAAAGGATCAATAACACTAAAATATATAACATTAAATGAAAACTTGAATAATACATCTCAAAAGTTTTATTACATCAAGTCTGCAACAAAGAATAAATTAGTCTCTCATAATTATAAGAGAAATTACGAAAAAAAAATTAAAACGGGAAAGAACAATGCTTTATAGAGAGTAAAATTCTTAATAAGATTGAAAGTTTTTTATTTCAATCTTCACGAAAACCTCAAATGCCTCCATAATACCTAAAAGTAGTCCTTTTATATTGAGCTCTAGAAACTTTTGTCCATGGTTGTAATGCGGTTTGAAAGAATTGTTAGTAACCTAGTCTTATCATAAACTTTATTAATAACTAAAATTTATTTAAAATAATATAAAAGGTGCTCTAAAGGAGAGAAGAAAATATTGAGAATATTCTAATTTAAAAAATTATGCATTATAATTTATAATCTGACTTTTCGATATATTAAATATATTTTTGAAGAATTTAAATTTTATAATTCAGTACGTAACAAATATTTTGAAGTTCTGAAATAGAAAAAATAAATAAAGAAGGAAAAACTAAAAGGTATTTAATACAATTACGTAATAATAGTTTTTAAGATAAAATTATGATTTACTAAGAATATATATTTCCTTATATAAATTAACCTTTTAATTTTTTACTATATATTATGTCTGCATATAGTATGGTTAGGTATTGAGCTCCTTCCTATGTGGAGAAAAGGCTCAAAACTTGAGAAGCTCATGTCTCATTTAACCTAGTGGAAATTCGACACTGTGGATTCGTTCACCGTTGAATTGTACTGAAATTTTTATAGCAGGTTCGGAACTCATTGCTCTTCATTATGACCGGTCAGATCGTTGATACGAGGTCTTAGTTGGGAGATATTAATTTCGCACTGCAGTAGTGATTTTATAGATTTTCCTCTCTTGTTCTTCTCTATTTTGAATGCTTTGTTGCTTTGTTATTTGGTTGGGTGTTGGCACTAATTTGTGCTATTCATTGAGACTCTTTTGTACTCTTGTTGATCATAGTGGAGCTATTTTTTTTTGTCTGGACGATTCGTGGTTTTTATCCTTGATTTGAGGGGTTTTCCATGTTAAAAATCTTGGTACCTTTATTTGTGCCTTTGATAATTTATTATTGCTGCTTTTTTATGGTTGCTCCTCATAAATTCTTGCAAGTTAGGAAAAATTATATTTGTTGCATTCTTTAGTATATTGTTTGTGTTGTTGTTTTCCTATCAAGTAGTTATTAACGAACTTCAAACTTATAAAGTTTAATCTTAATTTATTATTGAGTTCAAACTTATAAAATTTAAATTTGTTTTACTTACGTGATTGAGGTCCGATTTCAAAGTCAAATTTATTATGATAAAACTAAGTTGAAGTATAAGACAAGACATTGAAGTTAATATCTATTAGAATATGAATGAGAGACTCAGATTAGATAATATATTTAATATTTTGAATTTAAATAAAATTTGTTATGAACAACTTGTAACCTAGGATTGTCAATAAGCTGTACATACCTTATATATGCTTATAGTGTATATAAACGTTGAGTTCTTAAGTGAATTTTATACTTTTTCTTTTTCTTCCAAAAACGTAATCGATCGTCGTATTACTGCTGAAATTATGCATAGCTTTTCGTTATTCATACCTTGTTTTTAAAACAAACTAGGTTTTGACCGGTGCACACGCCTTTGATTTTTTTTTAAGTTAATGTCTATTTATATATAATTATTTAATGAATTAATATTTGATTGTTAGGTAGTTTTATTATAACGTCTCATTTAATTAATAAACGTAATTAAAAGAAACGCTACACGTAAATAGTATAACCGCGCAGTCCTGGGGTCCTTAACACCACTCCTACAAAACTAGGCACACCACGATGCCAACAGAACACAATTGAAAAGTCTAACAGAAGGAAGTAGAGTAATAAAGCATAAAGCAATACATGGGCCATAACCCTAAAGAAAAGCCCAATAAGAAATAAGGTTCAGTCCACGCGGACTATGCAGCGGAACCATCACCTCCCTGTTGTCCACGGGTGTTCCTCGCATCTACTCACACCAACAAGTTGATGATCATCGCAAAAGAGAGTACCACACAGCAGAACACACAACAACGAAAGTAGAGTAAGCTAGAGCACAAAAGATTTCATCCATACAATCAAATATATTTTCACAATCCCATATACACATATCAACTAAGCATGTTATGACTTTCCAAACAATACACTAAGACACGACTCGACTCATCCTGATACATATAACTTGGTCGGATTCAGCGGATGCTCGCACTTGTGGTGGATACCTCTGCTCACCCCCGAGCTACTCACCCCCGAGCTATGTGTTACAAGTGTTACAATGAATCAATTTCCCTCACCATAAGGTTAGCCCTTAATGAATTTCAGGCCTCCTGCTACTCTCACCACAGGAGTCAGTCCGCTCTAGGTGAGACTAATTGACTCCTTAGAGTGTCAGGATGCAACCTTACCTTGAATCCTTACCTAGTTATACAGATGGGCACCACCATAGACACCCACTAATAGGGGCCATGGAATTACGTCCCGACCACTGAAGCGTGACCTTGAAAGTCTCACCTAGAGACTCCAAGGAATTACGCATTGACACGGACTAAACATGCTCAACCAATCAAGAAAGATTCATCATACAGATTTATACATACATATCGCATACTAGTTCTTCATAATCCATCTCTTTCATTTTTCCAGAGAATCCATACCAACTCATCATTCTCAACCAACATAATAGAATTTCATCTCATGCCAATGCCGTGTCAATTTAATACCAACCACCTCATTCCTTTCACATGTGAAGGTTCACGCCCAAAACCATCATTTACAATTCATGAATCACATCACTCATGCATATTGATTTGTCTCATGCATTTAACACACTAATCAACATCCAAGCAAGCATAAACCATTTCAGAATTTCAGAAACAACCACACAATCACACTGTCTCGCCCAGCTCCTCGCTCAGGTTGAAGGGTCTGGCTCAGGCGAGAGGCTTCGCTCAAGCGAGCCCCCTTCGCCTAGGCGAAGGCTCAAAAAGGAGAAACAGTAGCTCACGGGGATCTCACCTAGGCGAGACCTCTCTCGCTTGGGCGAGACGCTCGCTCGCTCAAAAACTGAGCTCAGGCGACCTCTCGCGTAAAAAGGGTTTGGGCGAGTCCCTTTCTATCTCGCCTAGGCGAGACTGGCTCGCTTGGGCGAGATTATCAGGTCTCGCCATTGTTTTCCTGCAACAGCCACCCACACCAGTCCAAAACAACAGATAAATGCAGCAGCTCCTAGGGCGACTTAGTGAACTGGAAACACAAGGACAGAGTGGCACGAAATTACTTAGTATGACTCTAGTTAGGACTCGAAGTAACTAAGCTAAACAAGAAGGTGTGGGATGGGATGCAACTTACATGGAACGAAACTGGCTTGAACAAGAGTGATGGAGCTCCAAGACTGAACCCTAGCGGAGTAATGGCTGCGGCTCTAAGCACCAAGAGAGTAGGTTCTGAAAGTGCACAATGAAACAATTAGGGCAGACTTTAGGGGTGGTTTTATCCCTTGGGCCAACCCTTAGGCCCAATAGCTTAAGGGAGCCCTTAAAAACTTTAGGGTAGAAAATTGGACCTTACATTTATTATTTAATTATTATTTTAGTATTAATTTATTTCTTGGAAATAAAATATAAAATATCTCTGTATCAGCTAATATATAATGTATTCTCATATGTCAGAATAAAAATTTTGGATTGTGTAGAATTTTATTTGTAAAGTTATACATAGTGTAAAAGCATTTTCCAAGACTTACTGTGAAATTTTAAATATAATATTTAAGTTAAGAATTACATAATATGATAAAGTTAAAAATTTTAAATTTTGTGTGTATTTTTATAATAATAATAATAATCATCATTTAACTATTTTATTATTGATTTCTGATTAATGTAGTAGATCATATTAATCTTAGTAGTTATTTAGAATACTTTTATTAATAAGACTAACATTAATTGATGGGAAGGTAGAAGTTGAAGTGTTTAAATATTTTAGTATTTAGAATATTTTTAATTAGTTATTATTGTACGGTTAAAATTGAGATATTATTGTTTAGTAGACCAATATTAAATAAAAAATGTGTTTACTAAGGTATTATTGCACGGGTCAAATTTTTTCCGTTTTCTTTTAAACTTAGATAAAGAAAATTATTATAATTATTATTAATTTTAAATAAATAATTTATTTATATAATTATATTTAAGTGTTATAATTGTTTATAACTATATTTATATAAATATATATAATATTTAAAAAATTATAATAATTTTTTATTATACTAATAATAAGTCTACAATTAATATTAATAATACCAATATTAAAACAATATTGTTCTATGATTAAAATTTATAATTAAATTTTTCAATTATATAATATATTAAAATGAAATGCATACACATACCATTGTTAAAATAAAATGTAGGTATATTATGCATTATAAATCTCGTACATAATAAAAATACAAACCATTAAAATTTGTTAACAGAAATATAGACATCAAAACTTAAATCAATATTTAAAATGAATCGATATATATATATATATATATATATATATATATATATATATATATATATATATATATATATATATATAAAAGATTTACAAAAATCTGTTTATAGGGATTATAGCTAAAATAAAATGTTGGCATATTATTGATTATGGATCCCGTACAAAACAACAACAATATTAGTAGTAATAATAATAATATTATTATTATTACTACTAAGAATAATAATGAAGAAAAATATTAATAATAATATTAATAGTAAAAATAATAATCATACTAAATATTGAATAATATTATTATTAATAATAGTAATATTAATTGAAATAAAAATAATAATAATAATAGTTGTAGAATAGTGTAACAATATTGTAGATCATGATCCCGTATAATAATAATAATAATAATAATAATAATAATAATAATAATAATAATAATAATAATAATAATAATAATAATAATAATTTTATTATTATTATTACTAAGAATAATAATAACACAAAATAATAACATAATAACAGTAATATTAATAATAATACAAAATATTTATTAATATTAATAAAAATAACAGTAATATTAATTTAAATAATAATAATAGTAATAGAATAGTGTAGGTATATTTTTGATTATGAATTCCATGCACAATCTTCAAAATACTAATAATACTAATAATTATTATTATTATAGTAATAATAATAAATAGTTATTACTAATCATATTAATAATAATAATAGTAATATATTATTAGTTATTATTAATAGTAATAACTATTAATAGTAATATATGTAATAATAAAAATATGAAGTTAATTAACATAAATTATTCTAATAAAAAGTCACACACATATATTAATAATAAATTATTTTTTATTATCATTATTATTATTTTTTAATGGATAATTTATTTTTATAATTATAGTTTAAGTGTTATAATTGTGTATAATTATATATATATATATATATATATATAATAATTAAAAATAATAATAACAATATTAGATTATACTATTAATATTAATAATACATTTATTAAAATATTATTGTTGTATGCTTAAAATTTATAATTAAACAATTCAATTATACATTATATAAATATAAAATGTGTGTATACATTTCATTGTTAAAATAAAATGTAAAATAAAATGTAAGTATGTTGTGCATTATGGATATCGTAAAAAATAAATATGTAAAACGGAGGTTGTGTTAAAATTTGTTAAAAGCAATATAAATGTAAAAGATTTAGATAAAATATTTAGAATAATATGAAATGCGTATACACGAATTATAACTAAAATAAAATGTAGACATATTATGCATTATGAATCAAGTACAAATCAACAACAATAATAATAGTAATATTAAGTATTTATTAATACTAATAATATTGATAATAATATTAATTTAAATAATAATAATAGTAATAATAGATGTAGATTAGTGTAGAAATATTATGGATCATAGATCACGTACTCAATAATAATAATAATTATAATAATAATAATTATTATTATTATAATAATAATAATAACAATAATTATAATAATAATAATAATAATAATAATAAATATAATATTAATAATAATGATGAAAATAATAATAATAATACTAATATAAATATTTATTAATACTAATCATATGAATATTGATAGAAATATATTAATATAGTAAAATAATATTATTATGTAATTAAAATTTGTAATTAAACTTTTAAGTTATACATTATATTAAAAGAAAATACTTATACATGTATTATTGTTAAAATAAGATGTAATTATATTGTGCATTATAGATCCCGTAAATAAAAAGGAAAATACAAGACCAAATTTATGCTAGAATTTGTTAATAGAAACCTAAATATAAAAACTTAAACCAATATTTAAAATAAATTGGTAATAATGTTATTGTTATTATTATTATATATATAAATAATATACGTGTACTATAGAAATAAAAAGTTGAATACTATAAAATATAATTAAATAATTGTATTATTATATGCAATTTTTTATGTAAACATTTTCATATTAAAATATACAATAATAATAGTTAAGTAGATGTATAGTTACGAATTTAAGAAATTCTTTTATATAATATTAACATAAATAAATAATTGAATGATTATTTCTTGTGATTAAGAGTTAAAAATAAAAATTATTGTTTTAAAAGATAATTAAAAGTTTTAGTAAAGAATTTTGAATATTATTTTTAAATTATTTAAAAAAAATATTTATATTATAATTATTTTCGAAAGTTGTAATTAGTTTTTATATTTCAATCTTATTAAAACGGAATAGTTATACAAATTTAAAATTTTAAGTTGAAACCGTTTAAGTCAAGACGTTTTTTTTTTTTTTTTTTAAATATAGTCTATGAAAAAAGTTTTAATAGATAAATTATGCTAAACATACATATCTTCTGTAGTTAATAAATACCTATAGCCCTACACATGTTTAAAAAAAATATTATAATACATTCAGTTACTCGTACAATTTGAAAACAATAGTTTTTTTTTTAAGGTTTTGACATGGTAAGAAATATAGAATTAAAATAACTTTTATGCGAAGGAGTTTGTTAGAAATTCGGAAATTTTAAATTTTAAATGTAGATCACAAAATATCTTTATAAGTTTATATTATTTGAGAGTGCTCTCACCCACACATGGCAAATAAAAAATTGATATAATAAACATAATCATTAAATAATAAACAGCTTACCATGCAAAGGGTAAATAAAAACTGCAAAAATATAGTTTCAAATCCATCATCAAACTTTTATTATTTTTTATGTGACGAAAAAAAACTTCGAAACAAAAATTTGAAAAAAAAAAACACTTGAATGAGTATTGTTGGGGTGCTTTGATAAAATGATTGGTTTATGTATTATCAGTCATAGTTTTAGGTTCATATTAAGTTTCAATGATACCCAAGGCATATGAAACAAAAAAAATGATAAACAACAACCAAATCTTATCCCACCATGTAGTTGCTGAAAGTATCATGCTGAAGCTATAATTAATCATACTAAAAGTGTTCAGTTCTTTCACACGATCCAATTTGTAAATGGAGGAAATTTTATTTTCTGCCAAAGTCGAAAACAAAGTAAGAGTAGAATAAAGGGAAATATAAATAAAAAGAAACAATAACTGATAATATTCTTTAGCCAGTTAATCTCCATTTTCTTAAAATTGGCTAATATTTAGAGCCTAAATTGTTAGAAGTTTTAATCCATTTTGTCATATATATGAAACCTATTTGCTTGCATAATCATCTTCATATGTTTATTGGAATCAACTTCAAAACAATTATACATATATTTTCTTTTCCTATCAATATTATTAATCATATCTAGTAATAGCGTACAATATTATTATTCATTGGAATATGGAACTCAAGCGTACAATATTCAGAATTACCAAATATAACTTTTTGAATACTAACATTTTTCAAAAACAACTACCATAAGCTACCTACAATGACAAATATACCACCATAATGTCATAACAAATTCTATATGTATATATTATAATCACGATCATTGAATAATAAACTCCATCCATTCATAATTATCTAATCAAATTCATTACTTATTAAACTAAACCTTACCCTCGTTAACATAATACAATAACAAAATAAAAGAACCTGTAACTACTTGCTTGCTGCACTATGAAGCTAAAACTGTAAAACATTGAACAAAAAATTTTAACATTGAATAAAAAAGTCACAAACAAACGTTAATAGATGAAATACATTAACAAAGAATGGATAAATACTAAAATACCAGCTTTATAATAAATACAATACCAATTTAAAACCATAAAAAATCATGTATAAAAATAAACTAATAACAAACTACACAATACAATAACACACTAAAAAACAAAAAATATGTAATTTAGTTATTCAATACAATATCGAGTTAAAGTCATAAGATTAGTTAAAAACAATAGTTAACAGCAAAACGCACTAACAAACAATACAACAATATTAAAGCATTCAAAAAAATATACTAACTTTTGTCTGGTGCTCAACCACATAAATATATCAAGAACTAACATGCTACCAACCAAAGTACAAACAAACAAACAAACTCATAAACACAATAACAAAATACTGGTAATTCACTCAACCAACTACATGCTAAAACTTCAAGTAAAACCATATAACTTCAAAATATTGACTTTTCAAACCCATTAAATAAATATAAGAGGAGTATTTTCATTGTCATACCTTCTAGCACTACAACAATCTGCACCATGGAAATGACCAACCTTTAACATGATGAGAATCGGCTTACTTTAGCATAACATATTTTTTCCTAATAAGCAATTTTGACATTTTAGAAAAACACCAATAAAAGCTAAAGAAAGCATTTTATGATCATTCCATATATTCTATACATAATAGAGGCATTTATAGTCAATTAGTGAAACAAAGTACTTTGCAATACCTTTACTCCGACCCCTTCCACGACCATGCCTTCTTCCTCGCATCCTTGCCGAGGCTTCTACATCAAATCAATATTAGTCAGCATTCACTATCTTCACATCCTTGGTGTTTTAATTTCTCGTTGCTAAACATACATAGTACAAAGAGAAGTAGACTAAATGTAGAAGAATAAATTAAAATCATGAATTAGCAAACACATAATGTTATACCTTTATACAAACACCTCTAATACAAATCAACACAAGTATATAAGTAACATACTTTATGCACCAATGACTTTCATAGTAGAATAAAACACAATGCCACAATCTCATGAATTGTACATAGTGCCAGAATGCATAATCATTCTAAAGAAACACTTGTACTAAGATTTCCAGTTAAATATCAATTTCTACATACAATCAATTACCAAATTCCAAATATATGCAAGTAATTTTTTAACTATATCCAAACAAACATGAAACAATGGTGTATCAAATGTGCATGAAAGAAAAATAAAAAATGAATGAAGAAACACTTACTCGTAGGCTTTGAAAAAAAAATAACAAACTTCCTTCTTTGGTTTTTCACCTACATAATAAATACAATGGTATATTCATAACAATGAGATAAAAAAAAAAAGAGTGGTCAGTGAATTATAGATCACTATTGCAGTAAAGGCTTTTTGCCCCGGTTATTTTCCTCATTTTGCCTCGGGTCTGGAATCGAGACATATTGGGGTGAGGCCAAAAGGCAGTTGTTACCCGAAGCCATAGAGTTCCATTTCTGCCTCGGGTCAAAATAGAACAGAAGCCAATCATCCTCGCCGGCGAAACGCAACAGCCACCACCATCTTCTTCCACGCATCTGCACCATGCTTGAGCAACCCTAATTTTCATCATCTCTCTCCATCACCATGGCAGCCGCCACCCTTGTCGAAAGCAAACTTTCCGGCCACCACATTTTCGTCTTCTTCTCCGCAATGCACCACTGCACTACAATAGCTTCTGCAGCAGAAACACCATGAGCCACCACCTGCAGTCAACACAAAACCGCTTGTCGTCCACACATTGCGTCGCAACAACACGCCACAACACCCTCTGGACCTGCAACCACCAAGGCAGCACTTGCAACGTTTACCATCAACACAGATCCACAACCTGCACTTAATCTGCGCGAAACGCGAACGCACATCCAGATGCGGACCACCATCATCATGCCACCGTGAACGACGCACCAGATGCAGAGAGCAATGCCACCTGTTCGAGCCTCCTTCCATTGCAACGCACGACAGCAGCACCTCCATTGGCGAACGAAGGCAGCGAACCACCGTTACTGTAGAATCACCATCACTGCAACAACGCAACGCCACCACCACCTTCGAACAGATCGGAGCAACAGCGAATCCGTGCCACCAAAGCTACCATTGCTGCATCTGGAACGTCGACGACATCACCACCGCGCCTGGAACAGCCATGCTGGAGGGAGAAGAGAAAGAGTACTGTTGCAGAGAGAGGCGCGGGGAGGAAGAAGAGAAAGGGGGCTCGCGAATTTGGTGCCCTAATTAAACCATATGGCCTCGGTTATTAACTGAACCGAAGCATATAGCCCTATTTGGCACCGGTTCAGACCCACCCGAAGCCAAAGCGGTAACGACTAGTAGGTTCTTGGCTTCGGGTCTGTGTAACTAAAGCATATGAGCCTCCTTTGGCACCGGTTTTTGGCGAACCGAAGCATATGAGCCTCTTTTGCTTCGGGTTAAGCTGAACCGAGGCATAAAAGTTGTCTGAAATTGCAAAAATGCCACCGAGCCATTATATGTTTCGGTTCCTGGACAACCGAGGCATATAAGACGAGGTAAAAGTCAATTTTTGCACTAGTGAGAAGAAAAGAAAAGAGTAAAACCAACCACAACAACGGTGGTATGTTAAAAAAAATACAAGAAGGCAAACTCATATAAATGCAAGATAAAGAACAATCAAGACAAACTTCGATACTATTTTACCTAGTTTTTCTTGAGTTTGGCACACACAATCAAAATGAAAGTAAGGAACGTAAGAAAACCATGATATTTGAAAACAACTTTTTACCTTATAACACAAAACAATGAAGAAGAATGTTTTTTAGGGTTTGAGATGAAAAAAAGTGGTAGGGGGTTTGAAGGGTTTTTTAGTGGCAGAGGATGAACTTCTTTGCTCTATTCAGCGTTGTATCTCCTTGGTTGATTTTTGTAGTTCAAAATTTTAGTGATAGTAAAATACTCAACAAAGAACTAATAATTCAGAAAAAGAAAATAAAAACGACAAAAAAGGTTACTTGCATTTTGAACTGAACAATGAAGAAGAAGAATTAATTTGAATGTTCTTGCTACATACATACAAAAAAACTTCTTTCCAAATGAAGAGACGAAAACTAAATCAAGAAACCTAACTTTTGATGAAGAAGATGTAAAACAAGAACCTTTGATGATGAAGAAGAAGAAGAAGAACAACGACACATAAAAAAACAAACTTATTTTTGAATGAAGAGAAGAAAACCAAATCAAGAAAATCTAACCTTTGATGAAGAAGATGTAAAGAAAAAACCTTTGATGATGAAGAAGAATAACACCTTCAATGGAGAAGAAGAAGAACCCTACCTTACAAATAAAAAAAATTGAAACTTTAGCAAAGATTGGGAATTCGAGCAGTCGTAGAGGGTTTGAGATAGAGAGAAAATTGTTAATTGAGGAAAGCTTAAGAATTTATTCTACAATTTGAATTTGAAAAGTATGTAACGTCGTCTCAGATATGTTACCAATTTTGCATTTATTACTTTGCAAGGAGAAAGACAAAAAAAACACAAAAAGTTGAATTTTTCAAAGAGTAAAATGAAGAGTAAAATAGTAAATTAACTAAAGAAAGCTTAAATGACAGAAAAATCGAACTTAAAGCTTTTACAATGAAGACATTAATGGAAAACAAAATTGTGAAATGAAAAAAAAACCAAAAATAATTAATTAATAAATTAATTGATGGAATTATATTTAGCTTTAATTTTTTTATATATACTTATTTGATTTCACCACAATATATTAATTAGATTTAACTTTTTAATAGAGTATATACTTTATTTTCTAAAAAAACAAAAAAAAACTATTTATTTTAGAATTTCAACACTAAATAGCCTATATTACATAAACAATCGCGTTATAGCACCATTTTTTTCATAAATAAATATCAATACCCTTTTAAGCCGATTTTGTCGTACTGTATTATAGATAAATATACAGTTTGCATTTTACAAGCACTATTTCAATATGACTTTCAATAAGAAAATTATAGCAGGTTTCACTTTTATTTCTTGATGAATACTCTATTTAAAAGAGTTATGTGTTCTAAATGGATAGAGTATTTTAATGAAGTAATTCATTTTTTTGAAGAATTTAGATTTTTTTGTAATGAAATGCTTTGTTTGGATAGAGAAATTAAAAAGCATTCCAAATACAAGCATTTTTTTGAAGGATTTCAATTAGCTAAATTAGTAGAAATTCAAATACTCTCAAAATAGGTGGAATTTGAAATTCTTCTCACTCAACCTCACAATCTAGACGATCCGGACGGGCACGACGACTCGAACGTACTCGACGACCTGGACGGGCCCAATGACCGGAACGTGCCTGACGACCAAGACGGGCCCAACGACTCAGACGGGCTTGACGACCCAGACGGGCCCGACGACCCGGACGAGCCCGACAACCCAGACCAGCCTGACGACCCAGATGGGCCCGACGACCCGGACATGCCCGACGACCTAGACGGGCCCGACGACCCAGACAGATTTGACGACCCAAACGGGCCCGACGATCTAGACGAGCCTGATGACTCGGACGGGCCTGACCTAGATGGGCCAGACAACCCGGATGAGCCCGACGACTTGGACGTGCCCAACGACCCAGAAGTGTGGGACAACGCGGACATGCCCGATGACACGAACGAGCCCGACGACCCGGGCAGGAAAAATGACCTAGACGGGCCCGATGACCCGAACGATCCCGACGATCCAAACAGGCCTAACGACTCGTACGGGCCAGACTATTCGGACGGTCCCGACGACCCAGACGGACCTGACGGTTTGAAGGGGCCCGTACGAGTTGTCGGGCCTGTTTGAGTCTCGAGCCCATCTAGGTCGTCGGGCCTGTCCGGGTCGTCGGACGTGTCCAAGTTGTTGGGCCCATTCGAGTTGTCGGGCCCGTTTGGGTCCTCGGGCCCATCCTAATCGTCGGACCCGTCCGGATCGTCGAACCCGTCTGGGTATTTGGCCCTGTCCGGATTGTAAGGCTCGTCCAGCTCGTCGGGCCCGTCCATGTCTTCTGGCTTGTCCAGGTCATCAGGCCCGTCTTGATCGTCGAGCCCGTTCGGGTCATTGGACTCGTTTGGAGCATTGGGCCAATGAGCTTGACGGGTTGGACCGGGCCATATTGACGAACTTGATGGCACAATCGTGCAGTATGGGTCGTCAGAACTCTAGATCATCGGGCCACCGATCTTGTCTGGGCTTCCCAGTCGGTCTAGCTCGGGTGGGTCGTCGGGTCTAACCAATCTGGTTGTGTAGTTGGGTCTGCCTGACCCATCTGAATTGTCAAGTATGTTTTCAAATTTATCATGAACTCAAAACATAATTAAGCGTAAAATAAATATTGTTAAAATTAAATTTTATCTCACAATAAATTCAATTTTTTTTTCCAAACAAGAAATTGAAATTTGAGGTATTTTAATCTCCTTATCCAAACAAGTTATTTAAAAAATGAATGGAATTTAATTACAAGCAATTCAAATACAAAGCATTTCAATTTCTAAGCATTGTTGAAATGCTCCATCCAAACACAAGGTTAGAGTGTGTTTGGATAGAGTATTTTAATGAAGTAATTCATTTTTTTGAAGAATTTAGATTGCTTTGTAATGAAATGCTTTGTTTGGATACAAAAATTAAAAAACATTTCAAATGCAAGCATTTTTCTGAGGGATTTCAATTAGCTAAATTAGTAGAAATTCAAATACCCTCAAAATAGGTGGAATTTGAAATTCTTCTCACTCAACCTCACATTCTAGACTCTTTGGTAGGCTCGATGACACAAACGGAGTTGACGATTCAGACGGGTCCGACGACCCAAACAAGTTCGACGACCTGAATGGGCTCGATGATCCAGACAGGCCCGTTCATCGATCTGGATGGGCCCGACTCAGACGGGTCGACGACCCGGACGAGCCTTACGACTAGAACGGACCCGACGACCCAGAATGGCCCGACGACTCAGACGGGGCAGACTATTCGGACAAGACCAATGATCTAACGGGCCCAACAATCCAGACGGGTCCGACAACCCGGATGAGCTTGACGACCCGGACGGGCCCTACGACACGGATTGCCCGACGACCCGAACGGGCCCTTCCAAACCTTCAGGCCCGATGACCCAAACGGGCCCGATAACCTGGACGGGCCCGACAACCCGGACGTACCCTTCCAAACCGTCAAGCCCGACGATCCAGACGGATCCGACGACATGGACGGTCCCAACGACACAGACGGGCCCGACGACTTGGACGGGTCAAACTATCCAGACGAGCCCGACGACCCAGACGGGCCTGACGGTTTGGAAGGCCCGTCCGAGTCGTCGGACCCGTCTAGGTCGTCGGGCCCGTCCGGGTCGTCGGACTCGTCCGTGTCGTCATGCCCTTCTTGATCGTCGGGTTTTCAAATTTATCATGAACTTAAAATATAATTAAGCCTAAAATAAATATTGTTAAAATTAAATTTTATCTCACAATAAATTCAAAAAAAAATTTGAAACAAGAAATTGAAATGTAAGGTATTTTAATTTCCTTATCCAAACAGATTATTTAAAAAATGAATGGAATTTAATTGCAAGCAATTCAAATGCAAAGCATTTCAATTTCTAAGCATTGTTGAAATGTTCCATCCAAACACAAGATTAAGGTACTAAAAGAAAAACTTGACCACAAATTTGTATATATGAATTAGATATTTTGATCATAAACATAATTTGAAAAAAAGACTAAGTGCATAATGTCCATTAGAAGAATCCTTACCAGCTTCGCAAGTAGTGCGCTGTAAATAGGATCAAGACCATCATTTAAACACCAGACTAAGTCCATTAGAGTTAGGCTTACCAACAACACAAATTATTGCGCTTAAAGACTGTATTAATCAATTTTAAATTATTATATAGTAAAAAAAATTATATTCTTTTGTAATATTTATTTAAAAATATATTTATTTATTTTAACAAAAAATAAAATACTCTGCTTTACGAATTATTTTTACGTAAAAACTATTTTTTTCATTTCAATAATATAGTTAAGATATTTCTTGTTTAAATTTTTTTTAATTTTACTTAATAAATACACAACACATAAGTTTAAACTAATTAAACATTGGATCAAAATAAAAATGAATTACTAGTCAAAGTAAACATCAAACACGAGTGAAATAATAGGAATAGAAGGAGGTCATTTTTTAAGAAGGAGGTAAAGTGTATGTAAGTTGTTGGAGGAATGTGCACATATTATATATAGAGCATGCAATAGATATAGAAAACAAATCTACTCATCTTAATAGGTTTGAAGTGAAGAAGATCAATGGGTAGCATTGCGAGAAAATGGAGAGAACTAAGTGGGAGAAGCAATTGGAAAAGTCTGGTAGAGCCTCTAGACATTGATCTTCGGCGTTACATAATACACTACGGAGAACTTGCTCAAGCTACGTACGATGGTTTTAACTCAGAAAAGGCATCAAAGTTTGCTGGGAACAGTCGATATTCTAGGAAGGAGTTCTTTGGCAAAGTTGGGTTGGAAAAAGGGAACCCTTTCAAGTATTTGGTGACCAAGTTCTTGTACGCAACTTCCAAAGCCAGTGACTCTGAGGCGTTTCTCTTAAGGTCATTTTCGAAGGACGCTTGGAGCTTGCAATCGAATTGGATAGGGTATGTTGCCGTTGCCACTGATGAAGGGAAAGAAGCATTGGGGAGGAGGGACATAGTGGTTGCTTGGAGAGGAACCATTCAGGCTGCAGAATGGGTTAAGGATTTTCATTTCCATTTGGATCCTGCGCCGGCCATTTTTGGTGATGCTGCTTCTGCACAAGTCCACCATGGTTTTTACTCTCTTTACACTTCCATGAACCCAGGTTCAAAATTCACCAATACCAGTGCTAGAAACCAGGTAAAATCTACCTACGTGTAAATATTGTCTATTATGAAAATGTTATGTATAAATGTTTGAAATTTCTCTTTCAAGTATTTCTAGTTAAGACGGTTTTGTGTAAATCACTTGTATGCCGAAAATTTCGCAGGTTCTTGACGAGGTTGGAAGACTGGTGGAGGAATACAAGAATGAAGAAATTAGCATAAGTGTGACAGGGCACAGCTTGGGTGCTGCACTTGCAACATTAAATGCAGCGGACATAGCTGCCCAAGGGTTGAACAAACCAAGAGACAAACCTCAGAAAGCGTGTCCCGTAACTGCATTTGCATACGCGTCTCCTCGTGTAGGAGACTCAAACTTTGAGGATGCCTTCAATGGCTACAAAGATCTGCGAGCACTTCGTATTCGTAACGAAACCGATATTGTCCCCGTTAGTCTCTTTCTAGGCTTTTCCGATGTGGGACAGGAACTAGTGATCGACACTACAAAATCCAAGTTCTTGAAGGAAGGGGTGAGTGCTCATAACTTGGAGGCTTACTTGCATGGAGTTGCTGGAACGCAAGGGAAAAAAGGAGGGTTCAATTTGGAGGTGAATCGTGACATTGCACTTCTGAACAAGAGCATAGAAGCATTGAAAGATGAATATCTTGTTCCTGTGGGATGGAGGGTGCACGAGAACAAGGGTATGGTTCAACAATCAGATGGTACTTGGAAGCTTATGGAGGAAAATGAAGATGCTTTTCAATCCATACATTCCAGTTTATAAGTTGACTTTGCATACAATGTTCAGGATTGTACTGTTTGATCTTGTAGTGCCCGCAAATAATATCTATGGTAGCTGTTACCACGACAAATGGCTATGTTTTTAAGCAGTGACTTGATGTGAAATAAAGTTTCTCACAATGTATTGTTGGTATATTGTATCCCTCAAATTTGAATGCATTTGAATTTGATTATATTATAATTTAAAGTCTATTTGAACTTCTTAAATACTATATACCAACAATATTAAGAATGATTTCCAAAATACTTAATATTTATAAACTTCTTAATTTATGATGCCAACCCCTTTCTTTCGGTACTCAACCTCCTTTTTTTTCTTTTATCACAAAGTATCACATGTGAAAAATTATAAATAAGATAACACTTTTTATATTCATTGTAGTTATAACCGGTATATAAAATGAGTGTGGTCGCATTTTTGTAATAAAGAATAAAACTTTCTATAGCAAATCTAGTTATAATCGGTATGGAAAGAGGATGCAATAAAAATTTTGTAATAAAGAAGAAAATTTTCAATACCAATTCTAGTTATAACCGGTGTAGAAAATAGTTTCTTTTTTTTTTTATTTGTAAACACAAATGCACATAGAGGGTTCTCAAAGTGTTCTCTACCGAACCCCTTCTCACTTAACCTAATGCGAGGGAAAACCTCAAGCAGCAAAATCAAAGAGGCTCCCTTAACCCACCCAACCCAAACTCCAAATTTGAAACCATCTTATTCCTCATTCAAATCAGGGGCATCTCTGAACTGAAACAATTATATGCCAGTGATTTGAGCGATACTTTGTGAACAAGTTGCACAATAGTTGAAAAGAAGAAGAAAAGAAGAGGATGAAAGGTAGTGTGAGAATGCATGGTGTTGAGATATGTTGTGGTAGGGACGTGGTCGAGGCCCATTGCTTCTGATCTGTTGTGAGCGTTTAAAGTAGCGAGATTGGTTGAACTACGCGCATGTGAATCGTAGTAGCAACATCTTCGATTAATGAGAGCCTAACCAGGAAAAGAGGGCATGAAGAGGAGTGCATTCAAGTCAGTAGGGGGCGTCCAATGCCAACAAAGGGGCGCCCAACGCTAGCAGAGGGGCACCCAATACTAAAGCTCCAGAGGCATTCACGCACAACACCAAGAGCAACACCTAGCGAGCACGAGTGATAATTGATATTATCATGTTTTTATTTTATTTATTTTTATGTTACATTGTTATTTTATTTTTGGATTTTATTTAATATTTCAGGTTTTATTCAATAAAAGTAGAAAATATAAATATGTGGATTATATTATGCAAATAAGTAGAAATCTTAAAGATTTGGGAAGATTATCAACAAAATAAGTAGAATATTGATTAATCAAAGATTATCAACAATATTAGTTATCCACAAAAGTAGTTACTCAAGTTCAAGTTAGAAGAATTGAAGATAATTCAAAAATAAAGAGTTCTAGAAAATGAAAAAGATAAACCCAAAAGGGAATTCTAGTACAAAATCAAATACAAAGTTGTAGGCCAAATCAGATTTCACGCCATTAGCCCAGCTAATCACTACTCGCCTAGCTAATCATGCTAGATTAGCCTAATGAGTCAATTACCTTGCTAATCGTTCTAGATTAGCCGAACGTATCAATTAGCCTAGCGAATCATGCTAGATTAGCCTAGCAAGTAAATTAGCAAGCGAATCATGCTAGATTATCCCTATGAGTCAATTAGCCCAGCACATTGTGCGTTTTTGAAAGCCTATAAATCGAGGGTCTGATGGAGGTCAAAAGACACACTTGAAGAGAAAGAAACTTGATATCTCTACATTTGAAGGTAGAATGACATTCTAAAAGATAGAGGCCTTTAATTTCAATATCATTCTTGTATTCAGTATGTTTAGGAGTGGCTAACTCCCTCATTCATAGGGCTAAGGTGTAATGTATTCGTAATTCTATGAGAATTCTTCATTCAATATAAACCTTTTCCATAATCTCTTATGTTCTATTCTTGTTTTTAAGTACATAGTCTATGAATTTTGCACATGCGGAAGTCCATATTGATCCAAAAGATAGTTTGAAAACCCAAATTATGATCTTTAATTGCATGTTCTAGATATGGTGCATATGTGGGAGTTGTAAGATCCGCAGAATTTAATTAATTAAATAATTAATTAATTAATAAATGCGGGTAGGTAAAGTGGTTGAGAGTACTTTGGTTGTATGAGAGGACTTGGGTTCGAGTCCTTTGTGTGTCCATTGTGTGTTATTTAGTTATTATTTTTTTAATAATATGTTGGGCCACACTCCGTATGAGATAATGCTTGAATTGTATGTGTTATCAAGAAACATGAGTTGGCCTGATGGTTTAGAATTGATTTGACTTAGGCATGGTGTGGGTTTGAACCTGGGTGGACTCAAATTTAACTTTCTTTTTGCTAAAAGGTTGTGTGGCTGAAATCAATAATTATTTTATCCTACTCAAGTTTCTCAAACTGTGGACTCCTGCATGTGCAAAATTCATAGACTATGCAGTTAAAATAAGAACAAAACATAAGAGATTATGGAAAAGGTTTATATTGAATGAAGAATTCATAGAGATCTAAGAATACATTACACCCAACGCCGTGAATAGGGAGTTAGCTACTCCTATATATATTGAATACAAGACTAATGTCGAAATTTTCAGAATGCCCTTCTACCTACAAGGGTAGAGATATAAGTTTCTTTTTTCAGAATGCCCTTCTACCTACAAGGGTAGAGATATAAGTTTCTTTCTCTCCTATTGTATCTTTGACCTTTGTCAGATCCTCAATTTTTAGATTTTTCAAAGCTGGCAATTCACCATGCAAACTAACTCGTTGCGTGAAAAAACGTGATTCACTGGACGAACTTACTCACTGGGCAAAAATAGTATGATTCATTGGGCGAGATGTGCTTCGTTGGACGAATGATGCAAATCTAATTTAGCCTGCAGCTTTGTACTTGATTTTGTACTAGAGCTCCCTATTGGATTTATCTTTTTCATATTTTGGAACTCCATATTTTCGAATTATCTTCAATTCTTCTTACTTGAACTTGAGTAACTAACTTTGTGGATAACTAATAGTGTTGATAATCTTTCACTATTCAGTATTCCACTCATTCTATTTATAATTCTCCCAAATCTCTGAGATTTCCCCTTATTTGGAAATATAATCCACTCATTTATCTTTTCCATTTTTATTGAATAAAACCTGAAATTTCAAATAAAATCTTAAAATAGAATAATAATAAACATAAAAATAAACTAAAATAAAAACATGATAATGCCAATTATCAAAATATTGCAAAACATGATATTTTTATGTTTTCCTAGATTAGTCGGTTGTGATTAGGCATGTTAATCTTTGCTTTTAGATCAACTTACCATCGAACTATAAATAGGGTGTACCTTGTTTGTAAAAGACAAATTTGAAGAATTGAATATTTAAGTTTTTCTCTGAACTCTCGAGGTTCTTCTTCGAACTACCTGAAATATCCTTATCTTTGAATCTTCGATTCAAAGTGGCAGATATTTCTCACTTATCCTGAAATATAATCCAAATGATGTGGCTTGCTCCCATTCCACAAATCCCCAAATCGACATCCTCATTTTCTCCATTTCATTCTAGGGTTAATACCCATTTTTGTCCAAGACAATACGAGACCTACATTAGTTGGTAATTAAAACTCGATTCATAATTTTTAAGTTCTGTTTCGAATTATCGATTTCTGTTACATTTTGTGTTCTCGTAAAAGGAAATGCAAGTCATGAAGTGTGAGTGAGTTTGTTATTTCGTTCCAAGAAATTTTTGACTTGCAATGAGTTGAGTTGGTGCGTCTAGAAAGGAGGCTACAAGCAAGACATAAGGCACTAAAGAACTTCTGCAACTCTTCATATTCGTGTGCGAGTTGAGACACATGCATTATTTTTGTGGTGATTGTGGACTGGTTTCTTTTGGGTGTTGATGAGTTCAAATTTTTGCCTTCGTTTAATGTTTAAATTTGGGGATTTAATTGAATTTTAGTGCTTACAAGATTGATTTAATAAGGATTTGTGATTATTTGATTTATTGAGTTTGTAAGTTAAAAATGGTGTAAAAAGTGATTTTAGTTGCATAAAATATTATTGGATATTCTAACGTTTGTTGATGCAACTGAAGTTTAATTTGGGTCATTAAAAGTGTGGATTTGAAATATTCAAAGTTACAAAATAAGTCCAAAAAATCAGTGAATTCTAGAAAGAAAAAGTTCATGAGCTAAATACACCCCCAATTTTTATTTTACACACTCCTCTACAAGTGGACCACTTAAAAACCTGTTCTGCACCCTAGTTTCTACTAAATTACACCCATTTTACCACTTAAACCCAAGTCAACCAGATAATGACATGTGGCAATCCTCCATTAATTAAACTCGCCAAGCAGAACATGACATGTGTCAAAATCCAAGCACTCATAAACCAGCCAATTAGAGCTTGCCACATAATCACTCCTCCCATCTCCAAAATAGAAACCCTAGCTTCCAACTCTTCAAGCTGTCGCACCCTTTTGTAGTCGGTGCAATAACTTGGAGAAATCTACTAGCTGATTGTGTTAAGCATTAAACTCATAACCTGATGCATTTATTGGGAAGTTGTTTTGCTACAAGAATCTGAATGCCCAAAAGTCCTTATTCTTTATTTTGCTTTCAATTCAGTTTTTTAATGTATTTCACTGCTTGCTTGTTATCAAATAATGTAGTTAAAGAGTTATTATGAGACTCTATATAATGGCTTGTATTCTCTGTTCAAAAGGTGTGAAACAAAAAAAAACACGAAAATACTTTAACAAAGCAAAAAACTATGTTTATTTTCTTTTCCTCTCTTTATCACAAATTGGCATCAGAGCTAAATAGCGAGTGTAACCAATAACCTGCCACTACCCTGACTCACGAAGGGAACAAACTACGATAATTGGAGCATCCAAATGAAAGTTGTGCTTGGGTCTCAAGATGCATGGGAAGTGGTCCAAGAAGGTTTCGAAGAACCATAAACTACCACGAGATATAGGGCAGTTGAACAAAAAACGTTGAGAGAAAGACGATCGAAAGATAAGGCAGCTTTATACATGTTGTATAGAGTTGTTGATGAATCATGTTTTGAAAAAATTGCTAGTGCATCAACCTCGGAGGAAGCATGGGACACTTTAAAAAAGGTATTCAAGGGTGATGATCGAGTCAAATAAGTGCATCTTCAAACATTACGTGGTGAGTTGGAGGCCATGAAGATGAAAGAGTCGGAGGATGTATGTAGCTACATTACCTGTGAGCAAACGATAGCTAATTAACTTAAAGGCAATGGAGATATTCTCACATATACAAGGGTTGTGGAGAAACATTTTTTATCATTGACCGATAATTTTGAAAATGTTGTGTGTGCAATTGAGGAGTGAAAAAATTTGGAAGAAATGAAAATCGATGATCTAGCAAGCTCACTTGAAGCACATGGAGAACAAAAGAAGAAAAAGAAACAAAAAGTCGTGGAGGAAGCTTTACAAGCAAAGATGACCTTCAAGTAGGATAAGGTTATGTATGCACAACACAATCGCGAAAGAGGACATGGACGTAGAGGTCACGATTTTAGCCGCAATGGAGGTCATGGTTGTGGAAATAGTAATGAAGAGAGAGGACAGATGAACCAACAAAATTGGCGAGGACGAGGTCGTGGACGTGGAAGAGGTGGTCGTTCTAATTGTTCAAATATTGAATGTTACAACTGCAAAAAATATGGAAACTACGCAAAGGATTGCTACACTGAAAAGAAAATGGAAGAAAACACAAATTTGGTTGAGGAAGATGACACATAAGGTGATGGCATTCTCTTGATGGCCTATGAAGGCAACGCTTTGGATGGTGACATGGTGTGGTATCTAGACATCGGTGCTAATAATCATATGTGTGGGCACAAACATCTCTTTGTTGATATACAAGAGATAGAAGATGGACATGTGTCCTTTGGAGACTCAACAAAGATTTCGGTCAAAGGCCGAGGAAAAATATGTTTTCCCCAAAAGGATGGAAAAGAAGATAATATGGAGGATGTCTATTATGTACCAAATTTGAAAATTAATATTTTGAGTATGGGCCATTTATTGGAGAAAGGATATTCGGTCTTTATGAAAAACCGAATGCTGCAATTAAAGGAAAAAAATGATCGAGTAATTGCAGACATGGAAATGACAAAGAATCGAATGTTCAAACTATACTTGAAGAATGTACAAGAAAAATGTTTACAAGTCAACACAGAAGACAAAGTTTGGCTATGGCATTTACTATGGTGGGCTAAAAGAATTAGCAAAGAAGAAAATGGTCCATGGGTTGCCAAATGTGGACTACATTAAGAAATTTTGTGAAGATTGTGTTCTTGGAAAGCAACCAAGGACAACTTTTCAAAAGAAGGTAGAAAATCGTGCAAGGAGATCTTTTAAGCTAATACACACCGACATATATGGCCCAATCACTCCAAAGTCTTTTAGTGAAAAGAGATATTTTATTACTTTCATCAATGACTATGCAAGGGAGACTTAGGTTTATTTTTTGAAGGAAAAATCATAAGCTTTTAAAATGTTTAAGAAGTTCAAAGTGATGGTGGAGAAGACAACCAATCTTTACATCAAGGCTTTATGGTCAGATAGGGGCGAAGAATACATGTCAACTGCTTTCACGAACTATTGTGAGGATTAAGGTATTAAAAGATTTTTGACAGCACCATATTCACCTCAACAAAATGGTATTGTCGAAAGAAAAAATTGAACGATTCTTGATATGGTTCGATCAATGTTGAAAAGTAAAGACATGTCAAATGAGTTTTAGGCATAAGTTGTGGAATATGTTGCGCATGTGCAAAATCAATGTCAACATTTAAAATTGGACAATCAAACACCATAAGAAGCTTGGAGCAGCCATAAACCAATTGTATCACACCTTAAAGTGTTTGGTAGTGTGGCCTAAGCACATGTACCAGACCAAAGAAGAACCAAACTTGATTATAAGAGTAAGAAATATGTGTTTGTTGGGTATGATGAGAAGACGAAGGATTTTAAGTTGTTTGATCCAATTGGCAAAAAGTTGATTGTGAGTCGAGATGTACAAGTGAATGAAGAAAGGACGTGAGACTAGAAGAATCAAATGGAGTCAAAACAAGGAGAGTCATTGAGTGTTTCACCAATAATCACTCCAATGACTTCTGAAGTACATGTCGAAGAAGAAGATCCATGTCAACCTAAGATGCGGAGTCTACAAGACCTATACAACTCAACCGAAGAAGTACATCTGATTTGTTTACTAAGAGACTCAAAGAACATTGCTTTTAAGGAGGCAATAAGAGACAAGAAGTAGAAAGCTGCAATGGATGAAGAGATAAAAGTAATTGAAAAAAATGAAACTTAGGATTTGGTGGAGTTGCCAAAAGGACATAGACCAATAGGTGTAAAATGGGTGTACAAGAAAAAAGATAAATGTCCAAGGTGAGATTAAAAGGTACAAAGCATGCCTAGTTGCAAAAGGTTACCGACAAAATTAAACTAAAAAATGATAAGAGGACCAAAATGAACCAAAATGACAAATTAGATTACTAAATCACTAATTAAACCATTTCATTAATATATAACACACTTCTACAAACATACTAATAAAATTAATAATTAATTCAGTTGACTTTTGATTATTATGAAAATTATTATCAATATATTAAATTTCTTCTTATTTATTTTAAATAATTATTGATTGGTCACACACATATTAATATTTTATGAAAAGGCCATTTATGTTCTATCAAGTGAGGACACACGTATTAATATTTTATGAAAAAGGCCATCTATATTCTATCAAGTGAGGATTAGAAATGTCAAAAAAATATTTATTTGTGAGTATCCGTGGATAAAATCCACACACACACATTATAGTATTTTATGAAAAAGGCCATCTATATTCTATCAAGTGAGGATTAGAAATGTCAAAAAAATTTGTATTTGCAAGTATCCGTGGATAAACCTACAACGGGTAAAAAGTGGTATTATAAATGGATACTCGCGGGTAACGGGTACGAGTATTTTTTATACCCGTTTGTTAATGGGACGGGTATAGATATCATAGTATCTATACCTGTGATTTCTCGTACCCGCTATACTCTAATTTAAATTAAAAAAAATTAAAAAAACATCATTGAAATATTAACACATTGATTTTGAATTGGTTATTTTTTATCAATTGGTTTTAAAAAAAATCATTTCTTTGTAAATTGTCATTCAACACTATTTAAATGAACTATTTTGACTTTGTTTAAAATTTATGAATGTTATGTATTATATTTTATTTAAATTTATGGTTAGAATATGTTATTAAATATTTTAATTTTGTTTTTGTAAATATTATGGGTACTCGTAGATATCCATGAAAATTAAAAAATATGTGAGTACCCGCATAACGATACCTACATGGATATGGGGACGAATATTCATCCAGCGGGTAGTGTATGGAGGAGCTATTATCTGTACCCCACTCGTCCCTTGACATTCTAATGAGAACCGGTTATATATAACTCATAATCTATTAATAAAATAATTTAATTTTCAACCCAATCCTAAATAATTTAAATGCATTTTTAACACTTACTTCATACACAGTAGAGCTGTCAAAACGGGTAACGCGGCCCGATCCGGCTCGACCCACCACAGGTTGATGATTTAGTGAGCTAACCCAACTTGACTCACTTCTTAGCGAGCCAAAAAAATTTGAACCCGGTCCAGTTCACCACGGGTTGGCGGGTTAAACGGATTGACTCACGAGTTCACTTAATTAAAAAAAATATTATTTTTTTATTTTTTATAGTCAAAACTGAATTGTAATTCTAATTAAAATCTAAATAAACTTTAATACAATCCAAATACAAACCAAAATAAATAAATAAAATATAAATTATTGATGTGTTGGACAAAAAAATACCTAACATGACCCAAATATAAAACTCAGCTTAATCAAAAATAAATAAAAACATTAAAATATCAACCCATATTGAAATTTGTAAAAAAAATTCTTCCAACCCGAATCCGTGGTGAGGCGGGTTGGCTCGCGGGTTTCAACCTATTTTGACAGCTCTAATACACATTAAAAAATGTATGGAAGATATTTAAAAAAAAAAAAAGTTGAGAGTGGGATGATGAAGATTTAAGCCTAAGCAACCGGATATTTAAATTTCTAGAGTTAAAAGACATTTCTTTTATTGTTACTATTTCAAAATAATATAAACACAAAAAGTTAATGCATTACGTCCACCCAAGATAAACTAAAAAAATAACTCGATGTGTTTTTTCTTTTCATCTAATACAAATATGTTGTCAGTAATGATATCATATATATTAAATAAGTAAAGAACATATTTACCTGCAATAAAATTATTAATTATTATCAAACTGTTCTAACTTATAGACATAACATCATTACTTCTAAGGAGGGGTGGAGTTAAAATAAATAGCAAAACTAAAAAAGAAAGATTTAGTTCAAAACAAAAATTGCTAATATTACATATTCTTCAAAATAGCTCCTAAAAATAAAATCTACAAATTAAATATGTATTCTTATTTTTATATCAACATACCATGAATGGAGAGTAGGCTAAGCTATTTTTTGCGAGGAAGGAGCAAATGAGAGAAGATCTTTGGAAGCAAGGCCAGGCTGGACGACCACAACGGTGTCGAACATTACGGAACGCCCACTCTGCGTGGCCGAAATCTTGAGATAGTACTTGGTCCCCGCCACCACCTGCTTCTGCGCCTCTACCACTTCCACGAACTTCGTCTCCTCTGCCATCCCCCTCAGAGCCTGCCTCAGCCTCCGATTGTGCTCCTCCACGGAGAAATACCCCAAGTCCTGCACCTCCTTGTTCCTCTTCACATCCGTAATCTCCGTCTTGGACCCGACCAATGTCCCGTGCGAAGCCCCACACACCAGGCACGCCAACATCGTCACCGTCACCAGTGCCACGGCCGGTATCAATGCCGCCATCGATCAGTTCTGTTACGTTTACAGCAATGGTATAGCGGGAGTTTATAGAGGGAGAGAGGTGAAAGGGATGTTGGACACGTGAGTGTGTGAGATATTAAGAGAGAGTGGGTGGTGGCAAATGAAAACCGCGTGTCCGGTGCTTTCCATACAGAAACAAGATTTTTGAAAATAAGATAGAAAATATAACGTTTCCACACCAAATCCTTGGCCAAGTGTATAGATAAATAAAGGTTTAATTACTTGTTTGTTTCTAATTTTTCTAGAAAAAATTTAAGTTGGTCTTTTAATGTTTTTTAGATTTAATTAAACTCAATTGTTTTGAAAAATTAAAGCAATAAGGTCATTTATGTTAAGAGTGTACCAACTAGCTTATTTTAAACTTTTTTTTTTCACATGTTAGGTTAGCATTGTGTCACTTTGACGTAGGTTCTTCTTATAGTTTGTAAATATGGTGTAATGTTCATTAAGAGTCAAAGTGAAGATTTCTAAGATAGCAAACTATCTAGACATGAATGTGCATTTCAAGAAGCTATAGAGAATAGGAGAGTTCATATTTAAACAAGAAAACAAAAGAAGATTGCAATGGAAAAACATAATAATTGAGTAACCAATCCTTAAGAAGAGAGAATGAGTGTTGCCTCAAAATAAGGCCAAGGGAGTTTCATTCCAAAGGAGAAACCTCACACCAAGGTGAACAAAGTACGTAATGTATATTTTTCAATTGATCGACCCTTTTACAAAACCAAGAGAGTCCCTTAAATAAGTGAGCATGAGGGGTCTATTTACAAAGTAAAAGTTACAAAAGGGTGTCTCTACAAAAGCTAAATCCTAACTTCTAGAAACCAAGTTAAAAACTAGGTGAAAGATGACAAATTTGGTGTGGACAAGGCGACACTCCACGAAATTTAGCCAAAGGACAAAGTGAACATAAGTTATATGGTACATGTTGCTTTATGCTTTATGCTTTATGTTTTCCTCTCCTCCACATCATGTGCATCCTAAGGTTTCTTTCCATGTATGAAATGCTCTCCTTAACTCCAATTACTGTTAATCCACCTTAATCAGCATAAACAAACCTATAAAACAAATAAACAAGGATTAACATATTAACTTATGTTAAGTCAATTATGGTCAACAAGTTAACCTAAATCAATAGTCAACAAGTCAACCAAGGTCAAGTTAGGGAAAACAAAAGATAGGGAAATAGAAAACAAAGAAATGGAAGAAGGATTAGAGGTCTCCCTTCTTGTCATGCTTCTTGTCACTCTTCTAGGAAGGTCTTCTTGTCATTCATCATTCCTCCTTTCTTGGTGAGAATTCAACCACGAATACTTAAACCCTATATAAAAAGGAGAAAGATCACTCACATTAAAAGTATGGATCATGCTATAGCTATGAGGTAAATCTAACTCATAAGCATTGTTGTTGATCTTCCTAATGATTTGGAAATCGTCATCCCCCTTGGGTGGAGCTTGGGTTTTCTTTGAGTAGGGAACCTCTCCTTCTTCAAATGAAGCCAAATACAATCACCCTTCTTGAAGGTGACTGTAACATCCTAATTGGATATTACTGATTTAAATAATTAAAATAGTAGGAAATACTATTACCGCATTTATTAAAACCACATTCCCAAAACGTGGGAAAATTTAAACTTTATTATAAGCGCCAAAATATAAAATCCATATATTCATTCAACGTTTACAAATACCAAAACTAATTATAAGTAACTGCTACAAAATAGTCAAGAAAATCCATAAGAGTCCCCCATGCTAGCCTCTTTCCAGCTCTAAGCATCCACATCTTCACATGCAACAACATATGCTTTCGTGTAACACGTTACACGATCATCGTCACACACAAGCAAATATGCTGAGCTAAAAAATAACATAGAATAAATAATAACAATAACTTAAAATTTAAAACCACGACTCTTCTAAGAACTACAATCCTCAAACCCAAGCAATCACAGTAACCACTCTCCGCCTCCTGATTCTACACACTTTGATGATATTCTTAAGACGACTCTTGCCACCACAAACTCTAACTTGTGGTTCAACCATCTACTGGCCACCACCTATAGACCACACGCGGGAATTATCCAATTACAGACTACAATCCATAGCACAAAGTGGATGTAAAGTCCCGATAGGATATTACAGATTTAAATAACAAAATAAAGAAATAGTAAATTAATACTACATTTAATATAATGGAAATTCCTAAAAATGCGGGAAAATAAATTCTTTATTACATAATAAAGATAGCTCCAAATTCAAAATTCTCAAATCTCAATAAAATACTAAATCGGTCTCATAATAGTTTACAACTTTATTCAAAACCATAAATAATAAAACTCAATAAAATTGTTCCCATGAGTTTCCCCCGCTCCGCAGCTAAGCCTCACCAAATCCACCTACAACATCATCTACTTTCGTGTACTGCGTACACGATCATCGCCAAAGACAAGCAAATAGGGTGAGCTAACAATTAAAATAATCATATATATAAACATATATATTACAATCACACCAAAGTAATTCCATCCTTTGATTCCCTACTTCATGGCCACCACCATGTTAACTATGTTCTACGTCTTTTGATGAGTACCTCAAGGTGTCTTATTGCAACACCTACCAGCCACAACTGGTAGAGCACGTGCAGGAAACCTTGCTACAGATCACACACCGTAATGCTAGGTGGAGTTCCCAATACGAATAACATTCGTAACATCCCAAGACTACCAAGCTCGTCAGCTTAATACTGAGGAGGCAATCTAACTGGCAACACTCGCCAACTCGAGCCACAACTCAAGAGTTCATCGTGTTCATCCGCCATCCCGAGCCACAACTCAAGGGATGTCATTCTGAGCCACAACTCAAGGAATGCCACGTGCTTAACCCCTATCTTGAGCCACAACTCAAGGGATACATTCTGAGCCACAACTCAAGGAACACCAGCAAGCCGACCTTCGAGACATCATAGAAACCTTGTAGACACGCACATCAAAGCAAGCAAACCCAATTCTACTGCAGCAATATTGCTTGGCGCTACTCACGAGTCGTTGGGCGCAACAAGCTTCCAGACCGCCTGGCGGGGGACATGTGCCGCCAAGCGCCTTTACACCCACTACCCATGCAATTATCGCCTGGCGGAACGATCTCTGCCACCAGACGCCACGCGTGCATGTTGCCCTCTAAAATCACCGCTATCGTTTGGCGGTTCGCATATTATCGCCAGGCGCCATGACAATATTTACGCAATACCAATTCTATTTTAGGTTCAGGCACAATTCACATATGCTAATCTCCCGTGTCACTATTCCAGAGTACCCCCAACCAATTCATTTCTATCTACAATGATTCAAGCCATCACAACTCCTCACATGTGAATTCATTTCTCTAATTATGGTCATATATACAATCCCAAATATTCACACTTATCCTTTCTTGACAGGATCCTAAATATTCCATCCATGAGACCACCACAATCATATTCCCCTATCTTGTCGTTTAACATGCTCTATGTTGATCTAAATACCAATTTGTTCAAATTACTTTTAGTCAACTCTCAACCCAACTATTTATGCTTATGATGAACCCATGCTAACCACTGCAATATTTTATACTTCAGCCTTAATACCATTACAACAAAGATTTATAATCCATTCCTTAATTCTCATCTCATTCCATTAATCAATCACTCTTCCTAATAATATAACCAACAAATATTAATTCTGCTATTACCTACCACCAACTGACCACTCACTGAAATTCCTCTCGCTGCCAACTCACTGCAACCTCCATTGACCTTCACCTGTCGCCTGGCAGTCATGCAAGTGCCGCTAGGCGGTACATAGAATTCTGGAGAATTTCCAGAAATTCTTGCACTTGTGAAACCCCAACTTTTTCCAGTTTTCCCTTGCTTGTGTATTTCCATCAATTCTCACGCGATCTCGCTTTTAATTATAATAATTCATAGTCTAAATGCATCCATTATCATTTTCCAAATTAATTTGAACGCCAATTATTCTAGTGACATTCCAACCTAAAGTTCCAACCCTATAATAGCATTCATGTCCAATTTTATCCAATTTAACCTTAATTCACACGTAATTCAGAGATATATGACATCTGATCATTTATATCTAGTTAGGGCTTTCCTTTCCCTCGAACAAAATTATCCCAAAACCCCAAAACACCAAAAACCGAGACAAAATTTCCTCATTTCGCCTGACGAATGTTCATCACTGCCAGACAGTTCAACGAAACCCAGAAACTGGATGAATTAGTCACGCATCGCCTAGCGGTCGGGGTTTTACCGCCAGGCGGTTGCTCTTCAAGAACCTAGAAATAGGCCAAAAGTGTATGTGTCGCCTAACGGTTACGAATGACCCACCAGGTGGTTTCTGAAAAATTTTCCAGAATTACAAATTTCAATCAAGGCAGAGAAAATCATGCATATTCAGGCTATATTTTATACAATAAATCAAAGACATAAAATTAACACGTCCAACTCCCCTAACCTGGATATCCTTGCTCCAAAAGACAAAATGCTAGAGTCCATTAGTGGTTGTTTTTCTAGCCCCTCTTGGCTGCCCATTCAGCTAGGGTTTCCTCTACCCTTTCACATTCATGCCAAAACTAATTTTAGCAAAAAGAGAGTTTAGTTTGGGTTCCCCAAGGTTCGAACCCATACCATGCCAATGTCTAATCAATGCACAACCATTCAACCAATTCATGTTTCATGATAATTCCTATAAATAGAGGATTAAATTATCACTCATCATAATCAAGCATATTATTAAAAATAATAATAAATTAAATAGCGCATAAATGGCACACATAGGATTTAAACCCAAGTCCTCTCACATAATTAAGTACTCTCAATCATTTAAGCTAGTATTTTTCCACATCATATCATTCAATAATTAATGCCATAAAGACTCTCATTTCCCGCATTTATTAATTAATTATTTAATTTAATTAATTAAATTTCTCAGGTCTTACAGTGGAGCTCCCCAATACAGACCACAATTCGTATTCATCTCAAGACTACCAGCCTCACTAACTTTGATCGTGAAGAGTAATCAAGTGAATCATTTGTACTAGCCACAACTAGCACAGTCACATCAAAATTCTAATCACCATCAGGCTCCAACCTGGAATGGCCACGTGTTTAACCTCCTATTACAAGCTACAACTCGTAAATGGGCCTCCGACAAGTCATCTCCTTAAGGTCTCCATCTAAAACTATGTAGAATCCTTCAACATAACCCACTTTGCATGTGAAATTGCCTAGTGCAACTCCCGCATCGCCGGGCAGAACAACACTCCAGACCATCTGGCGTGCACCACTTGTCGCTAAGCGCCACACTTTCTAGTGGCCACTGCTTGGGCCGCCATCGCCTAGCGGAACCTTCCTCACCGCCAGACGCTGCACATTCCAAGGCTTCCTTGGTTTCCCCTATCGCTTGGCAACCCACCCCGTGTCGCCAAGCGTCACACCAGAAACATCACTACTACATGTTTTAGGCACTATAGAGGAGGTTCCAAAGAACCCAATCATTCCATAAGGAAGTCTTAACACCAAACATGCGTATTCAGTCGTAATAACATGACTAGACCACAATCCAACACAGTCATATACACATCAATTCATAAGTTGAGATCACTTAATGTTTAACAAGAATCTCTTACACATTTTCTTTGACCAAGTAAAGCATGCCATATGGATTTCCAACCAACATACAGTTTGCACATAAAAGAAAGTTCTCCAAACAGACATGGTACAACATCACTACCAAAGTAAAACAACCCTTTTTCACCCTTTTTAATTCCAATTACCATAAGTTCAACTTAGTTTAGCACTTGGGTTTACCCAACAATAAAACATGCTTACAAACATTAGAAATCGACAACCAATTTATGCATATAATTTCTCCAGACCCAAACTACACCCACTATGCTCATATCCCATTCCACCCATTACGCTTACCACAAAGAATCTTGTTCAATTTAATTTTATTACAATTGTGATTTCAAGGAAAAATTCCATCAACACCCCATTTCACACTCTCACCCAGCCATCAAGGGACTGATGGATAGTATGTGTTGCCTGGCGACAACCTGAGTACCACCAAGCGGTGCATTTCTGGAAAAATCCCAGATTTTTCCAGCACCTGTACGCATCCTAACCCGCCAACGTTCATCCAGAAATGTGTTTGTCATTCCTTTAGTGTTCAATCACGCTTATAAAGTTCATGCATAATCAAATTAAAATCATTTTCATGCAACATAACACCAATCATACCCTGGAATCAGATTTACTCATCCCCAATCCCAACATGAACCCATACCCCCAATTATGCAAAGATTCATACCATTTTCATCTAAAAATATACTTCCATACCTTCAATCACATTAAAATTTCAAACAATTATACACATACATTCAATTCATGCCTAACCAACATCACAGGAAACACAATAAATCGTAAAACTAGCCACTCCAATCCACGTCGCCTGGCAGATAGAACATAGTCGCTAGGCGGTTCATCACAAAACACAAACAATTGGGTTCATGACACATGCGTTGCTTGCCGGGTCTTCAACGTTGTGAGGCAGTTTCTGGAAAATTCCAGAAACACGAACAATCAAGAAGAATTTGGCAGAATCCAAGGACCACATGCATTACATTCATTTCAAAATGATATAATTAAACATAAAAACACGTAATACAACTCCCCTAACTTGATTTTCTCGCTCCAAGAGTGCTTCTGAGCTTCCTCCTTGATCCAAATTGGCCTTCCTTTGATCTCTAACCCCAAGAACCCTCTCTAGACCTCTTTGCACTTTTTAGGGCCCCAAAACAGTTTCTCCCAAACCTCCTTCAACTGATATGCGAATTCCACCCTCTTAGTTCACTCGCCCCTCTCTTTCCATCCAAAAATAAATAAAATTATTAAAAAAACGAAAATCCCATTAACTAGAGTTAATGGCCATTCAAGTGCCATTACATTGTAGCTTTTCAACCCTTGCATTTTCCTCCTATGACAGCTACAGTTTCTAAACATTTTTACTCACAACCAAAATAATCTGAACGTAAAAAGAATTATTTCATGTCGCCAAGGTTTGAACCCACAATCACACAATTACCAAACAAATGCACAACCAATCAATCAATTCATAAAATGAGTCACAAGTTCATATCTCAACATAAAACAAATTAAACAATTAAATAACATACACAAGACATGAACCCAAGTCCTCACATAACAACCAAGTACTCTCAACCACTTAAGCTAATATTATTCCTTCTCCACATTAATTAACTTAGAGATTCTCGCCCTCGCATTAATTAAATAATCTTTAATTTATTTATTTAGTTTTTCCTAGGTCTTACAATGACCTCCTTCTTACCTTTGTTGGAAAACTTTTGGTATTACCCTACCTTCCTTTCTATGGTTTCCTTGACTTGAGCATGCAATTCTTGGATCATCTTAGCACGAGCTACTCCATCTTGGCAAGTTCATGCCTCATGAGTGGGAAGGGGAAGAAGATCTAAAGGTGTTAAGGGATTGAACCTATAGATAACCTCAAATGGAGAGTGGGAAGTAGTGGAGTGCATCACAATATTGTATGCAAACTTTATGTGAGGAAGAAGATCATCCCCCTCCTTAATGTTATGGATTATCATGCATCTCAACATTTGATACAATGTCCTATTAACCACCTCGGTTTAGCCATGGTTTAGCCATTGGTTTGGGGGTGACAAGTGTTAGAAAGAGAAGTTTGGTTCCAAGTTTCCTAATGTCCTCCAAAAGTGGCTTAAGAAATTTTTGTCCCAATCACTCACTATTGTCGTAGGGATGCCATGAAGTCTTATCACTTCCTTGAAGAACAAATTTGCAATGAAGGTTGCATCATCAACTTTGTGGCATGGAATAAAATGAGCGATTTTTTAAAATCTATCCACTACCATAAAGATGGAATCTCTACCTCTCTTTGTTCGTGGGAGCACAAGAATGAAATCCATGGAGATGTCAACCAAAGGCAAAGAAAGAATGGGCAAAAGATTATAAAGACCATGGGTTAGACCTTATACTTGGCCTTTTTGCATACTATGTAATGCTCACAATGTATCTCTACATGCTTCCTTATGTGAGGCCAAAGAAGTGTTCTTTTTAGATTTCTAAAGTCTTGTTAGCCCTAAAATGCCCCATCAAATATCCTTCATGCATCTCTCTAATGAGTGAGGCTCTTAAATGAACCTTTGGGAATGCAAAGCCTTTTACCTTTACAAAAATATTGAAAGAGGAGGTAAAAGTCTTTGTTTGTCCCTAGGTGGCATTCATTATGATTAAAAGAGAAGTCATCATCTTGAGAGTACAAGTCCTTAATGTAATCAAAACTAAGAAATTTTGTTTCAAGAAGAGAAAGATGGTTGTGATTCTTAGAGAGTATGTCAACCATAATGTTGGCCTTACCTTACTTATGTTTGATCATATATGAAAATTATGCGATGAATTCTACACGTCTAGCACATCTCTTGTTAATCTCCTCTTTTAGTGATAAACTAATCTCTCTTTTAATAATAATTAACGACTAGACTTAAGGTCTTTTCATTATAAAAATATATTATGTAATATTCTCTTTCCCAAATCTCTTTATTTAACTGTTATATAATATAAAAATGATTTTAATTGAACTAGGAAAAGAAATTTAAAAGCACAATTTATTAAACAAACTAATTCACCATTTCCTCTTGGTTTTGTCGAAATACAAATATTTTACTACTCAATTCTAACAAGCTCAACAGAAACCAGTTTTGAAGATACCGGCCATGAGGTTGAAGAACAAAATTAAAGATTGTGAGGCTGGCTTGTATTGCGATCTTGCAGAAACTACGGGTATAAAATAGAGCTTGAAAATATAAAGACAAGTGTTGGTAGAAAGCCCTCGTGGACTTGTCTATTAGTTAAAACGGACATATTTATCTTATTTTGGAGGCTGCTGTATTATCGGATGTTTACTCCTGTTTTATATAGATTAACACTTAAAATGGAAGACTTCCTTCCAACTACTAGACTGTTTAGTCTTTTTTTTCAGGGTAGGAGACATTTAAAATTACCAAAACTTGCTTTACTTCATTTCTTATTAATCATGGGTGTACATATATTTGAAGGACGACACCTGACGGTGGAGACCATATGTATATACTTCATATGAAAATCACACAAGACATGAGCAAAGCTACTTATGGGAGACGCCACATTAATTAGAATATCGAATTAGTAATCGGAAACGGCCACAGACAAAGATAGCTCCAGATTAAGCTTTACTGTCAATAGTCATTGGCACAGGCTCCTGCTTTGATGGTGCTGTTCTTGCTTGTTCTAGTCTATTCAGTTTAGCAAACATGGTGCCATAGAACTGTGCGTCCTTCTTGTTGAATTCTCTAACTTTCTGCTTCAAAATTTTGTACTCCATCTTCACATCCCTGATAATATCATCCAACAGATTCAATACAAAAAGAAATTCCATATAGTAGGAACTAAGCATATAAATGCATATTCAAGTTGATCACACTCGGAACAAAGGCATACCTGTTTTCTGGCTCAATCTCTAGGGCTTTCTTAATGTCCATCTCAGCTAGATCCAAGTCCACAAGATGAAGATATGCTTGTGCCCTCCGGTACAATGCTTTTACATTTCTACTATCAAGCTCCAACGCCTACGTGCATCATAAAACCAAACTCTCAGGGATGTCACCAGTTCACAATTCACACTATGCAAAAAGAAGAAAGGCTGAATAAAAAAATTACCTTGCTACACAACTTTTCTGCCTGTTTGTACTCCTTTAGCTTCAGCTTACAGGCTGCATTGTTGAGATTGCATGTGATCTTCAATGCCTTGGATTGCTGTTTCTCCTCATCACTGAAGGAAGAATCATATTCAATAAATTTCATGGCCTGTGTCACCCAAGAGAGCACCAACACCTGTCGTTAGTTCATTCTTACCACACCATAACTGTCAATAGCCAAGTAATATTAATAACATAAACAAAATCTATTGGCACTCATAGGGATACCTTTTCATATCTCTTTGACGCTCTTTCATATTTTCCAACCTTAAATAAAGCATTCCCTTCTTCCTTTTTCTTCCCAGCTGCCTCAATCTTCTCTGGTGTACTCAGATCCCATGATTCCTTCTCCTGCATTGCACCCCCGTTTTAGTAATTAAAGTCTATATTTCAAACTTTTTCGAACCTAAAACATCCTTTTAAATGGTGAACACATAGCTCTCTCTCTCACCTTTACAAAGGAAAGCAGCTCAACTTCATAATACACAGTTGAATTGGGAGGAACAGTAGCATAATCCTGAGGGGACCCAGATGGACCAAAAGCATAGTCGGGTTGTATGATCAGCAATGCAATTTCCCCTTTCTTCATGTTCTTCACAGCTTTTTCAAGCCCATCAATTACTAGCTCTAAATGGTCGATCAAAATACACAGCTTAGTAAAATATCAATGTAAGCAAAAAGGGACTTACGATTCAATATGATTGTTTCAATCACCTTCATCAATTTTGAACTCGAATGGCTGTTCATCGTCATAGCCCTTCTTAGTGAAAACAGTTCCATCTTGTAGCTTGCCAATCAGTTTCACTGCACCAAAGGAATTAATGCATATCTTCAATTTCCCATCCAACATACAAAACATTTAACCAAGGAAGAGAAGATTTATTATATCAGAAATGTAAGGTTCCCACAAAACCATACTTTGAACTACAGCTCCATCGTTTGGCCGTTCATATCCCTCTCCTTCCTTCAAAGTTTTCTTGAGAACCTTCCTATCTTTAGTAATGTCAGACACGTTCTTCCACGAGACCAACTCAAGATCCACTTGAAGCAAAGCATTTGGAGGTATGGCACCTTCTTCTCCTGATGCTGCCCTTCCACTCTCACCAAATGCATCTGAAAACCTTGAATCTCAATAAACTTGCACAAGCAAAATTGGAACTAAGATATTGCTGATAATAGAACTCTTAACTCACATTGTGGCTTCACATTCAAGTGAACTTTCTCTCCCTTCTTCATTGTTTTCACAGCCTCAGCCAAAGCACGACAGAAATACCCTGTATGAAAATAGTTGTTAGATTGTTACTTCCATCAGAATCCAATTACATGGTAAAGAAAAAAAAAATTTAAATTTCAAAAAGCATGACTCTGACCCTCTTCCACAGTGAATTCCACCCCATCAGATTTTGAAACGACCGTTCCATCTTCAAGCCGAGCTTCATACTTGACTGCAGAAAGGAGAAAAATTAGGCAACGTTTAGACAATACTGCACAACAAGGTTCTCAAACAGGTGAATCTCAAAGACAAAAATGGAAAGAGTTCCATACCAAACACTTCGTCCAGGTCCTTAGGATTATCCCATTTCTCCCCTTCAGTAATTATGTTCTTCAAAATTCCTCCATCCTTGCATATGTCCTTCACACTTGTCCAAGACAGCAATTCCACATAAAACTGCAGAGTTGCATTGGGGGGAATAGTGGGAGGAGATCCAGACTCTCCATAAGCCAATTCTGGGGGTATGGTGAAAAGGGCAGTTTCACCTTTCTTCATAGTTTTAATACCTTCATCCCATCCCTTAATCACTTGCCCTGCATTAATCATGTCACAGAGCATTCATTATCATAATTATCATCATAACTCATTTAACATTAATTCTCTCATTCATGCATTACCAAAGGTTTGGCTCATAGCATTATGGCAAAGATAAAAGTGATTGAATAGTCCCTCTTAATATAATACCTAACACAATTATGGCAAAGATAGATAATTAAATTCTAATAATTTTAAAAACAAAAATTAAAGGATAAAAGTGAATCATTGGTCAATGAATCTGTACCTTGGCCTAGGTTGAACTTGAAAGGTGTACCCCTATCACGACTAGAATCAAATTGGGTTCCATCAAGCAAGGTTCCTGTATAATGTACTTCAACTTGGTCTCCATTGTTGGGGCTGTCCCAACCTTCACCTTCCTTCAGCAGCTTCTTCTTCAGCCCAAATTTCCCAATCTCCTTCTCCTCCCCAACCTTAAGGATGGAACTCTCCATTTCCTCCTCAGGCAATTCCATGTTGCCAGCACTTGGGAACTCAAAATCCTCATCCATGGCTTACCAACAATCTAACAAATGCCGACTAGAGAAGTCAGACCTTACAACTCAGATATCACACGACCACAGGAAACGTTTTTCAATGTTTCTGACACGATCGCAGAAAGTTATGTATATATATAGGTAGAAGTGAAAGAAGAGAATGTGTCTAGAGATTTCTATACGCCAAAGGTATCAAGATGCTTCCAGAATTATCACGTAAATTCCATTTAATTTTTCATTTTTGTTGTGGTTATGAATGTGATGATGATGAAGAACTCTAAATTTCAATGTTTAAAACCAAGTTTTTTTTTTTTTAAAAGAAAATCAAACGATCCGACAATAGAGCAGTTGTTCGTTATTTTCCAAACGGAAAACATTGAACAGTTCTTTCTTCATTTGTTCGATTATAGTTTGGTACGTTTATCATAATCCTATATATAAGAGGTAAATGAGAAGGGATTTATTCAATTAATTCTTTGCTAAGAAAAAATTCAGCTGATAAATAATTGAATTCTTTTGTAGGAGAATGCACAATCAGTAAACAAATTTGCTTCAAAAAACAAAACTTATTACTATATGTAACACAATTAGTTCTGATACGGGTTCATATTATAAAAATAAATAAAAACATGATTTGAATCACAATTTATACAAAGAGAAGTTATAGGAAAAAGGAAAAAAAAAATTTTGTTTAAATATAACTTGATGTGTTTAAACTAGGGATGGCAACGGGGCGGGGCGGGTACGGGTATCATGATCCCATCCCCATCTCCATAATAGAAATTCATCCCCATCCCCATCCCCATCCCCAAACCCAACGGGTATACAACTTTTGACCCATCCCCATCCCCACCGGGTAACGGGTATTTTCTTATACCCATACTCATACCTATTTTTTTATTGTTCCATATATCAATTAAATATTTTTTATAAAAAAAATTTAAAAATCACACCAACGGAATCATGATACTATCAAAATATTCAATATTAAAATAACATACTCTTTTTGATTTTCAT
>Ga0209589_1000785_pt1 | contig 47623 bp, 35 predicted proteins | sample CowpeawhiteBW_FD_187525 | JGI IMG/M metagenome (GOLD analysis project Ga0209589, IMG submission 187525) | Root nodule microbial communities of legume samples collected from California USA - Cow pea white BW (SPAdes) (version 2) | ecosystem: Host-associated > Plants > Roots > Nodule | place: USA...
TTCAGATGCTGATTGGGCAGGATCTCCTTCTGATAGAAGATCTACATCTGGGTATTGTGTCTCCATTGGTGGTAACTTGATCTCGTGGAAAAGTAAGAAACAGAGTGTTGTAGCAAGATCTAGTGCAAAAGCAGAATATAGAGCTATGGCCTCAACTGCCTGTGAACTTGTTTGGCTCAAGCAATTGCTTCAAGAGTTACAATTTGGAGATATTACTCAAATGACACTTGTGTGTGACAATCAGGCTGCCCTTCATATTAGCTCTAATCATGTCTTTCATGAGAGGACTAAACACATTGAGATTGATTGTCATTTCATTCGGGAAAAGGTTATGTCTGGAGACATCAAGACTGAGTTTGTTAACTCAAGTGATCAGTTAGTAGATATTTTTACGAAGTCTTTACGGGGGCCTAGAATTGATTATATTTGTAACAAGCTTGGCACATACGATTTGTATGCTCCAGCTTGAGGGGGAGTGTTAGATATAGTTTGATATTATTAAGATATTGTTAGATATTGATAACCACAATATCAAACAATATCTTCTATTTAATCTTTTTATTTTCAGTTACTCTTTTTACTTGTATCTCTCTATTATAAATAGATTACCCTATGTGTGGTTTATACACAAGGGAGATTAATCTCAATCCCTATTTTTCTTTATTCTCAACAATTTTTAATTTCCAAAATTTTCACATATAAATATAATATATATATATATATATATATATATATATATATATATATATATTAACTTTCAGTGAAATAAAATATAATTATTAGTAACTTTAACAATGAAATCAAAAAATTTTCCGTCTGCAACATTGCACTTAAACTTTTCAGCTTCCTGCGCACCTTTGGTGATTTTTCTTAACCCTGATTTTATCACATTACTCTTTGCCTTGCAGTATTCACAACACAGTATTTCCACGGCTGCTCACAATTATCCAAATACAGAAAGTCTTTTTTCTCTAGTTTTTTTTTTCACCGTCTCCTTATCTCTTCCATATTTCGTTTCATTGTGCAGAATACTTTTCTCAAAAACAGTGTGTTGGAGCATCAGGTATTTTTCAATGCTTAAGTTTAGGGTTTTTTGAAAAAGGAATAGAAAACTACTTTTGGGTATTTTTCAATGCTTAGGTATAGGGTTATATGAAAATGAAATAGAAAGCAATTTTTGGGTTTAGTGGGTGAGAAACCAAAAAAAAAAAGAACAATACTCTCTTCTGGGTGCATTTTTATTTGTTCTGCACTTTTCTATACTATATTCTATTCGAGCATATTTATATAAATTGAGTCTTCTTTTTATCTTAATTTATTAATTTCAAAGAATTATTAAACTATATTATTCTTAAAACACATAAAAATAATTTTAAAACAGTAGAAGTTACTTCCAAATGATAGAAAAGTTATTTTAGGCAATGACTTTTAAAAGCAATTACGAGAGAGTTTTCGTTACAAAGGTTAACGACATAATATAAGACCCACTTTTTTTTTCTATCCTAAAAGTTTAATGACTTAGCCTCATCTGTTGGACTTAAGGGCCAGTCCATAGGGTGCCTCAAAACCCCACTTCCAACCCTAACCCCTCATTCTACTGTTTTCCAAAAAATTGTTCCCCCTCCTCCCTGTTAGAACTGCAGCTAAAAGTTCTGCTAGGGTTTGATGTTCATTCTTCCTCCAAGCTTGGTGAACGTTTCCCTCCATGTAAGTTGAGCTCCAACTTTCGTCTTTCTTTTTCTAGTCTTCTATTCTGGTTCGAAAATGGGTTCTTCCCAGAACCTCACCCTCGTGCTGGTATGCCCCTCTTTTCAGTTCTCTGGTGTTCTTGGAGTTGTGGTGCCATTCTGCTTGTACCTAAACCCCCTCACAATAGCATTTGATAAGGTAAGGAAAGCTAGGGTTTCATGTTTTTTCAGTTATTCTTGCTTATGATTGTACTGTTTTGTGTTTTTAAAAGCTTGTATGTTGCTGTGATGGTGTGAATACGGTATGGTATGTTTCCTGGCTGGATGTGGTGGTTGCACGCGTGAGAGTGGGTGAACCTCTGCTGAACTCGCCCAGGCGAGCTGGGTGGTCGCCTTAAATGAAAGCTCTTACTTAAGCAAGGAGCTCTCGCCTGAGCGAGAACAGCAACAGTTCACCCCTTCTCTGTTTCGAGGGCTCGCCTAAGCGAAGGTCACTCGCCTGAGCGAGATGGGCTAGCTTGAGCGAGACCTCAACATGCCCCCTATGTGCAATCTCGCCCAGACGAGAGTTGGTAGCTTGAGCGAGGGGTTTCCCTCGCCTAAGCGAGGGTTCCTCTCGCCTGAGCGAGAGCTCTTTAGCCTGAGCAAGATTGACAAAATTGATGGTATTTGTGGGTGTTTCACATGATTGGATGATATGTGCTTTAAACAATTTTAAGTGTGATGCCATATATGCTCTATATGATATATTGGGATCTGGAATTGATGAGTTTGGTATGATTTATCATATGGAACATGATTGAATGATTGGTTATACATATTGGCATGAGATTTGGTATGCATGATAAATTTGTGGTTTGGTTGGTGAGACATGACTATGGTATGGTTAGGACGTAATTCCATGAATCTCTTGGTGAGACCTCATGGTGGTGCCTCATGGTTAGGACGTAATTCAATAAATCTCTTGGTGAGATCTCATGGTGGTGCCTTATGGTTAGGACGTAATTCCATGAATCTCTTGGTAAGAGCTCATGGTGGTGCCTTAGGTAATGGATGTAATTTCACGAACCTCTTAGTAAGGTTTCGTGGTGGTGCCTCAATATATAATCAAGTAAGGATTGCATCCCGAAACTCTAAAGAATCAATTAGTCTCACGTAGAGCAGACTGATTCAAGTGGTGAGAGTAGTGGGAGGCCATTGTAAGACCCGAGGAATTTAAATAATTAAATAAATAATTATTTAATAAATGAGGGTGGTGGAAACCTTTATGACAATTAATGCTAACTGTCATGACGTGGAAAAGTACTAGCTCAAATGGTTGAGAGTACTTAGTGGTGTGAGATGACTTGGGTTCAAGTCCTATGTATGCCAATTGAGTGTTATATAATTTTATTACTTTCTAATGATGTGTTTTGGGCGTGATAAGTAAGTATATATTTTTGGATGTATAAATATTATCAAGAAACATGAATTGGCTTGATGGTTGTGCATGTGCTTGGTAATTGGGTGGTAGTGAGCTCAAACCTTGGCTTGAACAAAATAAATTTCTTTTTGTTAAAACCCATTTTGGCATGGATGTGAGGAGACGCAGAAACTCTAGGACGCAACTAGGAAGGGATGGAAACCATGCTTTAATAGTGAATTAATAGCCTTAAATTCTTTTTTTTAATGAATTTTCGTTTTACTACCGTTAACCCTAATTGAGGCATGAATAAGAGACCAAATAAGGGGAGAGAAGGGGTTTGGAGAGCCTATAGCTAATACGTGCTATGAGGAGAGGAAAATTAAGGCTAACAAACTTAGTGGTGAGTGAGAGGAGGAGTGGAATTGGAGAAGTTGGACAAAGGCTAATGGTGATCAAGGAGTAACTAGAAGAACTATCAAATTAAGCAAGGAATCCAGGTTAGGGGAGTTCCTTCATTTGTTTAAATTATGATTTTCTCGTAATCATGAATTGTATGGAATTATTGAAGTATGCATCTATGTTAATTGTGAGTTCTTTTCGCGTTTCTGGACTTTTTCCAGAAATCGCCAGGCGACATATGTGATTGAGCCCAATTTTCTGGGTTTCTCTATGAACCGCCTGGCGGCTGAGGGTGACCCGCTAGGCGACGCTTATTGCGTTTTCACATTTCTCGTTTTGGTTTGGTTTTTCAGTGATGTTGTGGTACTTGGGTTGGATTTTTTATTTGTACGTATATGATTGGCATGATGAATTATGATTTGCAATTACCTAATTGACGGAAATTGCATGAACTCGTGAATGGAATTGTGGGTTAGGGTTTATGCTGGGATTGGTGATAAATAAACATGAATTATGTCGATGATTGGTGCCCTAGTCTTACAGAATTGATGTTAATATGAATGATGTATGAACTTTGTATGATGTGTGCATATAGAATGATGTTAGCATGAAGGTGGGGACTGTATTTGGGATGTTTGGGTGCGATTCAGTGCAGGAAAAAGCTAGGCAGAACCCAGATATGCATGCACTGCCTAGCGGCGCATGAACGATTGCTAGGCGGCTTGACAATATAACCTGCTGCGTTGATTTTGTATGGGTGTCGTGTAATTGGGTATTTAATTAGTGAATTATTATGAATATGACTAAAATGGAACACGTAGATGAATGTGGCATGTTAGGGACTAAAGAAGTTAAAGAAAGCGAAAGTGGAAAGAGTGATATAAGGTAGTGGATGTATTTAAATGTTTGGTTGTATTTGATAAGCTATGTTTCAAAATGTATGGTGATTTGGTAGTAAGAGTGAGATGGATTTATATGAATTGGTATGGTTGGTATATTTTCCCTAGACATGGTCATTGTGGTGGTGGTCTTTTTGTTAAAGTACATGTGCAATATTGACTAAATTAGGGTGGCATGAGTTCATATAAATATTAGACTGTGTGACCATAAGACTTGGTGTATATTGAGTGTATGTGGCATGTTTAAAGTAGTAAATGAAGGAAAGTATGTGAGCATGATAATAATTGGGTTGGAGGTTGACTAAATATGTGCATTGTAAACTGGTTATAGAACTATGATTGGAAAACCATAGTTGTGCTATAATTTTGGGTGTTGTGCGATTGAGGTCCTTTAGGACCTGTTTTAAGTGCCAAAAACCAGTAGCATTGCGCTACTGGTATGGCGCCTGGCGGTACGAAGCGAGCCGCCAGGCGATAGAGTTCTAAAACAGTGGCAGTGTGAGAGGCCCGCTAGGCGGTCTAGAACCAGGTTTCGCCTAGCGACGCGAGAGGCGCGCCAGGCGGTTTGGGTACAAAGTTGGTGTGCGAGGGGATTTCTATACAGCTTTAGGTGATGTTTTTTATGTGATGCTTTGGTTGGGGGCCTAGTTACGAGTGTATCTTGTATTAGGGTAACACGTGGCCACTCTAGGTTGTAGCCTGGTGGTTTAGGAAGTCCAGTGGAGTGTGCGAGATCGTGACTCGTATGACGAGGTTTCAGATGATTGTCCTCTTCAGTACATCTGATAGAGTTTTGGTAGTCTGGGAACGACTACGGACTTATGGTCGTTTTGGGGAACTGCACTTGGCATTGCGGTGAGAGGCCGTGGCAAAATTCATTCCCACGTGTGGACTATTAGGTGGTGGCCTGTAGTCGGAGGGGCGAGGAGACACTCGTACAATAAAGATCGATCAATGAACTCACCAAAGTGTGTAGAAATAATGGACGTCTAAATTAAGGGTTGAAAATTGAGGAAATAAGGAAAAGGGAAAATGCTAACACGTGTTATAATCTTGAGATGTTATAAATATTGTCATATTTTAATTGTTTATTTAAATGAGCTCACTCTATTTGTGTGTGTTTGGCGATGATCATGTAACTTGTTACATGGGAGCAGATGTTGTTGCAGGTGAGCATGTGGATGGTTAGCGATGGAGTGGGGAACAACTATGAGAGTTTTAGTAGTTCTTTTTATAGTAGCTTTCCTTACGAAGGAATATGGACTATTTTTGTAATACTTTTATGGGTGGTTTAATTGTGTAATAATTAAACATTGCAGTTTATTTGTTATTGGTGCGTTAACTTTAAATTTTAAATTTTTCCTGCGTTTTGGGAATGAAGTGATTAATAAATGAGGTTATTTATATATTATTTTTTATCTTATTTATTTTAATAAGTAATTTTCGGCTAGGACGTTACAACCCAAATCTTTGGCAGAATAATGGCCTTAGATGTTTGAAGGCTAACCTTGTGCGTGGTACGGTGAAACCCATTGGCAATGGCTCTGCAGAGAAGTAGAGGCCACCACAAGTGCAATCATCCAATGAATCCAACTGATTATATGTATCCGGATAATTGAGTCTTAGAGTCTTGCTTGTTGGTTATCACATGCTTGGTTGATTTATGAATTCTTGACTTTTAAATTGTATGTCCACTGTATGATAAAAACCTTTTTACTTTAGCTTACCCTTTCTGTTTGCTTGTGTGTTCTGTGTGTGGTTTTCTTCTTTTGCGATAATCATCAATTTATTTATGTGAGCAGATGTGGGAACCCATAGTGATCATCAGGGTGAAGGAAACTCCGCTGCGTAGCTATTCTTAGGTTGGATTCCCTACTCCGAGTACTCTTTAAGGTTGTGGCCTATGTATTGTACCTACTCTATGAGCACATATTTTGGATGACTATCAAAACATTTATTCTTGTTCTTCTTTTGTTAATGGCATTGTGGTGTGCCTTAGTTTTACCTCCGCATGTTTTGGTTAATTTTAAGGAGTGACACTTGTGCTCCATGACAATTCTCTTTACGTTATATCCTATGTGATGTTTCATTTAATTAATCATATTTATTAAATGGGAAGTTACACATAATCTCTTTAGCAGTAAAATTAGATTTTAGATGAAGGTTAAAACTTTAAAAACTTTTAACACTGCTCGCACATAGTAACTTTTTTACATCTCAATAGTTTTTGGTACAATAAATTATACATCTTTATGAATGTTAAAATTGATAATATGTATTACATTGAATATATTATACCTTTAAATTCTTATAAATTGTAGTTCACTGTATTTAGGCACATATAGTTTTATGAATTAAGTATTTGAATCACAGTTATAGTTTGATGTTATCCATTTTGAATTTCTTATCATAAGTATTATTGTGGCACCTAACAAAATTCAATATGCAAAATCACTCTAACTTTTATTCTATTTATCATTATCCTATTTGTCAATCTATAGTTTCTTGCACCACATAGGTCCATTAATTAAGATAATTTAATTATCTTTTTTTGTTAATAAATATAAGGAGTGAAACAAATAACAATCTTAAAATGGTAATAACATGGAATAAACTCTTTTTGATAAACTAAGTAAATTTTACGTAAATGTGGAAATGAATGTGATACTCTCTACAAGAATAACGTAGAGCGGGGATGCTTGGGGATTTGATTTGAATTTTTACTTTAATTACTTTGTAACTCGGATTTTGTTTTCCCAGCTTTGAAAATGTAAACACTTGAAGTTTAAATTATATTTGTTATGAATGACGATTAAGAAGGATTTTACTTTCCTGCGTTTTGGGAAAGATTTAATTAAACATGACTTGTTATTCCTTTTATTTTATATTATTTAAAAATTAGTAAATCTGACTGGGATGTTACAATTTGCATGTTTTTTCTTACGCCGATTGGTGGGGACTTCATTTGTGCTCGTTTGAGGAAATTGTACTTAAGACACTCAGGTTCATTAACTCACCGCATAGGTTGTACTCAAGCATTCGATTATACCAAGGAATGGGGATGCCACTCAGGCCTGGTGTGTTATGAAGTATGTAGTACACAGTTGTTTGATTACGCTGAGGAGTTGGGATGGCACTCAGGCTCGATGTGCCATTAAATAGGTTAAACTAGGGCTTTCTGGAAATAAAATAAGAAAATTATTTTATATTTTATTAAAATGAAAGTGTGCCTTATTAAAACATTGTTATGTAAAAATCCAATGGGGCAAAATCCAAACAAAGGAAAATGAGTACACATATTTGGTACATTTAATTGTAACAAATTTTCACATGTGTGGTATTCGATGTACTAGAGAAAACTTTGTCATTGAGTTCTTCAACCTTGTAAGTGTTTTTTTTTAAGGTAATCCATGATATGGTAGGGTTCATCCTTGTTAGATGCTAGTTTTCCTTTCGTTTTATCTTTCTTGGCGTCATTGAGGTTTCACGATACTAAGTCTCCTTTAAGGAAGATGTGTTTTGTTGACAAAAAGAACAAGATGTACATATTGCTTCAGTAAAAAGTTTTTGGTGATGATGACTTATGAAGAAGTGTGAAAGACATTCATGAAAAAATGTTAAAGACTTAAAGAATGCTTGGATTCAAGAGATATATTGAAGACTTAAGATTTTAGTAGTTTAGTTGTTGAAGTATTATAATTTGTATTTCTTATTTAAAATAGTTAAATTAGTAGGGTAAGAGTCAAAAGGCATAACCCAAGTAGCAGAGCACTGAGAGAGTTTTGTTTTTACAAAACTCACTAGAATAATAGTAAAAAAAAGATTTTGTGGGATTCAAGAGTCTTGGTGTTGTTTTTTTGTTTTTTGAAAGTGTAATTTTGGTGGATTGTGTAAATCTTTTGAAATAGTGCAAATTCAGACTTAGTTTGCCTTGACTAAATGGATGTAGCTCAATTTTAAGTAAACCAATATAAAAATTTGTGTGCACATGTTTGATCTTTCTCTCTTTGATTGTTATTTGATAAAGAGTTTCAAGAAATATGTTTTTCGTAATCTTTGTATTTGTATTTGTGTGATTTGATATAATCAAAAGTTGTAACTCTGTCAGGTTGACTCTTAGTTTAATGAAATCAACCTGTTGACTCTGTTTTCAATCGATTGAAAATGCATGTTCCAAAAGTAATTATATACTGAGTTCTTGGTCATTCTGATTTAATCAAAAGTGTTTTAACCAATTTAAAAAGAACTAAAGTTTTCAAAAAGGTCAATTCAACCCCGCATTCTAAGCTAATTACTTCTTTTATTACTTACAATTAGTATCGGAGCGGGTTCTATTGAAAGATAGTCAAACTCTGAAACACCTTCTATAAAAGGAAGTTTGTTTTCACCCATTTTGAAGGCGTGCTATATATAGGACTATTGAGCCTAAAACATAGGATAAACATATTAACATATAACCATGTGTATATAATCTTTGGAAATATATCCATATATCTCGAATTCATTTTTGGAATAGTCCATATAAGTTATATAAGTTGATTTTGGGTCTCGAAATTTAAGGTGAGTACGTACAATTATGTTTTCTAAATCGATAAATTTTTTATTTCCAAAAAAAAAAATTGGAATTTGTTAATTTACATAAAAGAATGAAAAATATAATATTTGATAAAAATATTTTTCTTCTCCATTTTGAAATAGTTATAGTTTTAATCCTTACAAAGTTTTTGTTGATTTTAATTTTTATGAATTTGAAAAATATGTAATCTCAAACATTTGTAAGACCCATTTTATTTCCATTCCTTTTCTGCCCTAAGTTTTAAGGGCCTATCCTAAGCAGATGGGCCTAATGGTTCGCCCATAGGGTGCCAAGGCCCCTAAAGCAGTCAAGACTCCCATTTTGCTCTCACTTTGCCAAAAACAAGCCTTGAGTCCTTTCCTTTCCAGAACAGAAGCTCTGCTAGGGTTTAGAGCTCTGCCATCTTCAAGCTAGCTGAAATCCATTTTCTACTCCATGTAAGTATTTTTACTACCTCATACTGGTCCCTGTTAATCACTCTTCGTATTTCCAGTTAGTGTTTCGTGGTAACCCATTTCTTAGTTTCGTTCTGTTATTTCTTTCAACCCTTCAGTTCGTTCCTAGAGTTGTTGTGCTCTCCACGTTTAGTTGCCAAAGTCCCTTATTAGTCCCTTTCCAGGTGAGGGAAGTTAGGGTTTCGCATTTTAAGTTATATTTGATGAGTTCTGTTGGTTTTTTTCGTGACTTTGTATGCATGAGTGAAGTTTTGATGATATGAATATGGATTGTGTGTTTGGTGTGGTTGGATGAGTGATCTGTGCGTACGCAAACAGTAGAGGGTTCTGTTTTTCTCACCCAAGCGAGCTTGTCTCGCCTAAGCGAGATTAGAAGTACTCACCCATTTCTGCCTGCGCGAGCTGTCGCTCAAGCGACGAGCTCCAGCTTTTAGCGAGAGCACGTCTCGCTCAGGCGAGGCGGTCTCGCCTAAGCGAGAGTGCGTGACAGCGCCACTGTTCCTCTTTTCGACCCTCGCCTAGGCGAAGGGAGCTCGCCTGAGCGAGAGACTCTCTCGCCTGAGTGAGACTTGTAACATCCCTAAAAGATATTACTTAATTAAAATTTAAAAAAATATAAAAAGAAGTTTGAATGTCGCAACTTAATAAATTCCTATCGCGGGGATAAAACAAAATTTAATGTTCAATGCGACAATTATTCAATAATAGTAAAAGAAAATGATAATTCCAACGGTTATTACAAGTCTCAAAAAAAACTTTAAAACATGGTAAATCTCTAGCTCTAATTCCCCGCTAGTCCCTCTCTCCATCTCGAGTGTTAACAGCATTACTTGTATCATCAACTGCTCCCGTGTAATATTACACGATCATCATCAAGCACAAACAGAAAGGGTGAGCTCGACAATATAAGAAATCACATAAATTAAATAATATAAAACACCCAATCTTATTATCATAATTAGACCGTGATACATTCACAACCCCCTTCAATGCCTTTCAATCTTTAACATAGAACAGGGTTAGCCATGGACTCAGGATTCATGATGCTCACACGAACCTACCCGCTCCTGGTCCTGCCTCTACGAACCTCCCCGCTCGTAGTCCTACTCTACGGACCTGCCCGCCCGTAGTCCAACACATGTGATCCACCAGCTACGTACCTCCCCGCACGCAGTATCTCTCAATTGTGAGCACGGAACATACGAACCTACCTCGCTCATATCCTCACAGGAGAGTAAATGAGTATGAACCTCCCCGCTCATACCATCACATGTCAAACACCATCCATGAACCTACCCGCTCATGGCACAGCATCTCCTGATCCACGTTCGCATCAATGCGTACAAACAAGACCCACAAACTGCACCAAACTCGCTTGGGCTAGAAGCTTTGGCTTAAGCGACCAGGCCTGTCTCGCTCAAGATAAGCTTCCTCGCCTGAGCGAGCGTGCTACCAGAGTTACGTGCGAAGTTTCGCTTAGGCGAGTCTCTCCTCGTCTGGGCGAGATTACCCTTCGCCTAACACAAAAAATTCTCGCCTAGGTAGCGAGTTAAGCGCAACACAGAGTTAAACACGAGGTCTCGCTTAAGCGAGAACCTCTTGCCTGGGCGAAAAGCCTTGTCGCCCAAAACATCAACTTACTCGCCTACGCAAGGTGCCCAATACAGGGTCTCACACCCCTCGATATCTCGCTTAGGCGAGAGGTACTCGCCTGAGTGAGACAACTGGTCGCTCAAAAACCTGGGCACTCTGCCTAATCGAGTAGCTTGATTAGAAACATAAACACGACTCTGCAACACTCGCCTAGGCGAGCCTGGCTCGCCTGAGCGAGATTAGCAGATTGGTTCCCTGTTACGCACACACAAACGCACAAACCATGCCAAAAATCTCAACCCAAAATCGACAACCAAACTCTTCCATCATTCCAGAATTTCGAACCTGTTTTAGCCCCAAAATTTGACCCCCAAATAGTGCAATTAAACCATAATCACATACAGTACCCAAAAACCATAGTATTTTCGTATACTCTCACAAGGGTTTAGTCATATTATAACCAAACAATCAAGCAGCACCAATTCACAACATGTTGGCACGAAAAACTCATGGCAAAGGTACATAATTCATTGCATATTACAGATTACACAAAAATCTCCAACAATCATGTAAAAGAATGCAAAAGAGCTCCCCTAACCTGGAAATCCTTGGTTCTAATGGTTGCTCAACTTTGGCTTTATGGTACCCAAAAACCTTCCTTTTCTCTCCCAAAATAAAATGCAATTTTACTCACAATCCTCAACTCACCTTTTTCCCTCAAAGTTCGTGCTTCTTCCCTCTAATTGTGACTAATAAAAAGAAAGTGAAATTAGACTTAGTGATGGTTTGATTGCTACTCAAGGCCCATTACTTAGTGACTTTTCAGCCCCTCTTGGCCGCCCTTTCTGCTAGGGTTCTCTATGCCCTTTCACATGCAAGCCACAATGATATTAGCAAAAATAAAGGGATTAATTTCGTTTTAAGTAGGATTTGAACACACACCCCTGAAATTCCAAGATCAAAGCATAACCAATTCAACCAAATCATGTTTGTGTTAATTCCTCAAATTCTATAATTATGTTATCACTAAACATAATCCTGCATATTAAAATTAATATAACTCAAAGAACACACAAATAACATTTATACCTAGGACTCGAACCCGAGTCCTTTCACACAATAAAGTACTCTCAACCATTTGAGCTAGTATTATTCCACGTCACAACAATTAGCATTAAATAATTATTATTAAAGGCTTCTACTACCCGCATTTATTAAATAATTATTAATTTAATTATTTAAATTTCTCAGGTCTTACAAGACTCTTTTGCCTGAGCGAGGGGCTGGGCAAGAATGCACCAGGTTCTATTCCCTCTATTGTCCTTGTATGGTCGCTATATTTTTGGGTGATTTGATCTATTTAAGGCATGAAATACATAACGTGTATGTATGGGATTGGTTCATGGATTGAACATGATGAGTTTGGTAAGTATTTGATATGAGATATGGAATGATTCATAGGTAAGAAATGATGAATTTTGGCATGGTATTGGCATGAGGTAAAATTCTATATTCATGAATTTGGGAAGGATGAGTTGTTATTGATTCAACAAGGAATATGAATGAGGAATGGTTATGAAGGTGGGCATGAGATTTATATGTGTAATAAATATTACTTGATTGATTGAGTATGATTGGTATGTGGTCAGTGCGTAATTCCATGAGCCTCTAGGCAAGACCTCATGGTCGTGCTTCAGTGGTTGGGATGTAATTCCATGACCCTTGTTAGTGAGAATTCATGGTGGTGCCTCATCTATATAATTTGGTAAGGATTCAAGGTAAGGTTGCATTCTGACGCTCTAAGGAGTTAGTTAGTCTCACATAGAGCGGACTAGCTCTTGTGGTGAGAGTAGCAGGAGGCTTGAAACTCATTAAGGGTTAACCTTGTGTGTGGGGGATTGAGACATTGTAACACTTGTAACACATAGCTTGGGGGTGAGTAGAGAAATTCACCACAAGTGCAAGCATCCGCTGAATCCGACTAAATTATACGTATTCAGATGAGTCGTGTCGAGTCTTAGTGTATTGTTTGAAAGGTCATAACATGCTTGGATGATGTATGTACAATTGACTGTGAAAGTGTATCTGATTGCATGATAAAACCATTTTTGGCTCTAGCTTATCCTTCTGTTATTTGTTATATGTTCTGTTGTGTGGTTCTCTCTTTTTGCGATGATCATTAACTTGTTGATGTGAGCAGATGCGAGGAACACTCGTGGTCAACAGGGAAGGGATGATTCCGCTGCATAGTCTACCTGGATTGGACTTCTTTTATTTGGGCTTTTTCTTAAGGCTATGGCCCATGTACTATTTTGGCTTTTGGTGTATTATCAACTATTGTTATGTGCTCGTCTTATTTCTGTATTTGGCATCGTGGTGTGCCTAGTTTCTCTTTTGTCTCCGTTTGAACAACTGTATGGAGTGAGGTTTATAATCCAGGACCGCGCCATTATATTTTTGGGTGATACCTCTTTAATTTGGATTATAAATTAAATGGAGTGTTACAAGTACGTACAATTATGTTTTCTAAATCGATACTTTTTATTTCCAAAAAAAATTGGAATTTGTTAATTTACATAAAAGAGCGAAGAATATAAAGTTTGATAAAAATATTTTTCTTCTCCATTTTGAAATAGTTATAGTTTTAATCCTTACAAAGTTTTTGTTGATTTTAACTTTTATGAATTTGAAAAATATGTAATCTCAAACAATGGTATTTAATTACTTTTGGCAATGGCGCGTCAATATACAAAACTTTGTGTAATAATGACAGCATAGAAAAGTTTATACTATAAAATTACAAATCACCATAATTCAGGTTTTGAAAATAATTATTATAAAAATAAGCATTTTATACGGGACGATTTATGATGAACGGATTGTATATATTTTTCAATATTAATATAATTAAACTAAGTCCTTTAGATATTATTATTTCAAAGAAATAAATTTTATAGAACTAAAACTAACAAAAAAAAAATGCTAAAAAACTATAATGGAACCATGCTTATAAAATTTTAAAAACAATTGATCCTTTTTATTTTCAATCAACGGTCAACAACCAAAATTTCTGAAAGAAGAATGGTAAAGAGTCTCACAATTAACAATAAAGCTAAATTTTATCGGTGAAATTAGTTCTTAAATATAAGAAAAATAATTTCTAAAAATCGATATCATCAATCAATTTAATCTTCGAAATTATAATGAACATTTAGATAATAAGAAAATAAATAAAAAAATGGATAAAAATTGAGAACAGGGAAATTGATTATATCTAAAAGTATTTATAGAAAAATTATTTGAATTAATTAATAATTTATAATAAATTATTTTAGTATTTTATTAGGTTTATGGAGGAACAAGGATGATAAAAGAGGTTAGAATAATTGAGGGAGAAAAATAGAAGAGAAGGGAGAAAGGTTGAGTGTTTGACCCTGATGTTAGAGCTTCTGGAAGTCGTGAATAATTGAAGTTGACGGCGTCATTTGAAAGGCACCCATGGTCATGTCTATCATCGCTTCGCGGAAGCAGCGTCGCACATTCCTCTCCGTCACCGTGACGTCATCATTCGGGTGTCACACTTTTGTTTCTTTTATTGTGGGGACGACTGGGTTAGGTGAATGCCATCGGGATCCGAGACTCCTTCAGAAAAGAAAATGCTCTTCGAATGCTAAATGATTTTCTAAAAAATTTAAACAATATTAAAAAGAGATCTAACCATACTTTTGTTATCATAATTTGACATAATTGCCTTTCACTCTTTAAAATAATTATACAAATTATTTAACAAGAAATTTTAGTGAAAAGAAAAAGTAATTAGTTATTATAATAAATAATTTCGATACTAATTTATAAACTAAAAATTATTAATAACTAAAATAGTTTTTAAATTGATCATTATAATAAATTAGTCTTTAAATTGGTCACTACTTTTAATTATGAAGATTTTGGCTATCAAAAAAATTTGTCTTTAAATGAGTTATTATTAGAGACCAATTCCTTTAGTAGCGAAAAATTAGGTAGTTAATGTTAGTAACTAATTTAGAGATCAATTTACTATAGTGACTATTTAAAAACTAGTTTAGAAACTATTTTAATTACAATAATTTTTAGTTTATAAATTAGTATCTAAATTAGTTATTATAGTGACTAATTATTTTTTGTCACTAAAATTGGTCATTATTTAAAGATTTTCTTGTAGTATTCTTTCAAAATGGTCTATTTTTTCTTACTGCTTAATTAATGAAGAAAATGATTTTACACTTTCACATGTCGGATTAAATCTTTGAAAATAAACTTATATCTCATTTTCTTGTTTAATTGGTTTATATGATAAAATTTAATATTTTTTCCATGTTAAGTTAGAAAACTCAGTCAATACCTACAATACAGAAAAAATTAGAACAAACTAAAATGAGAAAAAATGTTAATGTTGTTAGATAAGAAAATTAAAGAAAACTAAAAATCAGAAATTCAAAAGTTCAAACATCCTACTTAAACTGCACATTGCCATCAATGTGGCAATGGAGCAAAAAGGAATAGCAAATTCATTCATAATAGTACCATAAGCAAATTTATTCAAGGTCTGAAACCATTGGTTCAATGAGATTAACCTTATTATATCTATTATAGTATATTGTCCTTCTTGATAAATCTTCAATCCATGGTCATTGAGCTTGAAAGTAGTGTCATTGTTCACTTTTCTTATCTGTACAACTCCATCTCGAAAAACATTGACCACTAGATCTAAATTTCCCTACTTTGAGCTTCATTTTTGAATTATACAACAACACCTTCTGACTTATGGTAAATTCTTTTATAGGTTAAGTATATTTTTAGTCTTTGAACTTTGACCTAAAATTGGAATTCGTCCCTATTCAAAAATTTGATATATTTTGGTCCCTAAACTTTAAAAATAAATGAATATAGTCTTTGTAACCCAATTACGTTAACTTTTTTTTTACGTTTCAAATGCGTTTCATGTTAGTATTGAAGTTGTTTACATCGTTTAACACATTCCCGGTTCCATATCTGCTGGGAAATGCGTTCGACACCTCAAAAAAAGTTAATGTAATTGGGTTAAAAGGACTATATTCATTCATTTCTAAAGTTTAGGAACCAAAACGTATGGAAGTTTTAGACAGGGACGAATTCCAATTTTGGGTCAAAATTCAGGAACTAAAAACATACTTAACACTTCTTTTCTCGTCAGCTTCATGTCATGAAATCTCTTTACTTTTTCCTAGTAAATTCTGGAATTGTCATAATCTTTTAGTTTAACTTCTTCTAATTCTTGTAACAGAAGCTTTCTATTCCTTCCAATTATGTCTAAATCCAAATTGCATTTTTTCACTACCGATAAAGTTTTATGTTCAATTTCAACATGCAAGTGACATGAATTACCCAAAACAATTCTGAATTGTGACATTCCTAATGGTGTTCTATAAGCAATCCTTTGTGCCCAAAGAGCATCACCTAAGAAATTGCTCCAATCTTTCCTTTCAGACTGGACTAGTTTAAACAACAACTTCTTCACTTCTTTGTTGAACACCTTTGTTTGTCCATTGGTTTTAGGGTGGTATGGAGTAGACACCTTGTGTGAAACACCATATTTATGGAACATCCATAGTTTTATTGTAGAAGTGGTTGCCTTGGCCATTTATCACAACTTTCGATACTCCAAACCTGTTGAAGATGTTAGTATTAAGAAACTCTAAAATTGTTTTAGCGTCATTGTATTTGGTAGCTTTTGTTTCAACTCACCTTGAAACATAACCTACTACTAATAAAATGTAATAATGACCAGAAGATATAAGTAATGGTCCAATGAAATCAATGCCTTAAACACCAAATATCTTACATATTATTATATTTTGTTTGGGCATTTCATTTCTCCTAGTTATGTTTTCACCAGCCCTTTCACATCTCTCACATTTGTTTACATATTCATTCATGAATCCTTGAACAATGTTGGCTAATAAAATTCACAATCAAGCACCCTCCTAGATGTTATTTTAGGGTCAAAATGTCCTCCAACAGTAGAGTCATGACAAATATCCAAAATCTTCTCATTATTTGATAACTACAAGACTTCCACAAATATGGATCGTCCCAAATATAAAACATAACATTTGATTTTAGTTTATTAAATTTGCGTCTAGATGCATTCAAAGGTAAACAATTAAAAGCTAGAAAATTTACCAAGTTTGCAAACCATGGTTTATGTTGTGTAATATGTGCAAAATTTATAAACTTATATGGAAACTTCTAAGTAATTGGGATTGGTAAGACTTACTCTCAATTTTGCTCAAGTGGACAGCAACTTGGTTGAACAACCCTCTTTTGTCCTTGATTTCCACATTAAAGTCTTGTATTAACAACAACCACCTCATTAACTTTGGTTTTAACTAAGCTTTCTTTAACAAAATCTTAAGAGCAACATACTTAGTGAATATGGTTGTTTTACAGCCAAAAACGATATGACTAAAACTTGTCTAGGGCAAAAACAACGGATAATAACTCTTTCTCTTTAGTGGTGTAATTGACTTGAGCTGAATCTAATGTCCCGGATGCATATGCAATCACTATTGGAAAATTATCTATTCTTTGAGTCAAAACAACTTCCAAAGCTAAGTTAAAGCATCACACATGATTTCAAAAGGTAACTCCCAATTAGGAGCTTGAAGCACATGTGTAGTGATGAAATTGGTCTTTAATTCATCAAATGCATTTGGCTTAAACATTAATTTGATCCCTATTTTCATTGAGTTTGTTCAATTCAGTCCTAATTGTAAGACCAACGAGGAAAATAATTAGAATCTTTGCCAACAAAGTGGTAGAACATGGAAATGGCTAAAAAAAAGAAATATTTTATGAAGTATAATGCAAGTGAAGTATACCGTAGTTGGTTGAGAGCCTTGGGATAAAGGTTGAGGGTTATGTGAATGCATTGCTTCCTCAAGCTTTAATTGAACCATTGTTTTTTTCATCTCTAGCTTTGTAAATTTTTATGTCATCTTGAAACATAAACTTCTCCTTACTCAGACCTTCAAACAATGCGTATAAGTATTTAAATTAAATTTATTGAAGTCTAGTTTCCAACAGAAAAATAATAAGCTCATTTGGACATCGGTGGAAAGAGTAATAAATAAAACAGTGAGCAGACACCGGAGTAGTAAGTTTTTGTGGACGCTAGAAACATTCTATTTTTCGAAGATGAATTGCAAATAGCCTAGAGCTCCAAAAATAATGTATTAGTAGTCAAATTAAAGATATTGAAGTCAGTAGTCAAATTAAAGATATTGAAGTCTACTTTTCAACCAGAAAATAATCAACTCAATTGGACATCTGTAGAAAACATTATGAGTAAAACAATAACAGATGTCGGTGTGTTTTTGACGTTGGCATTGATTTACAAATCTATTTGGAATTTTCCAAATTAAACTGCAACTTTTGAAGAACTTCAAAATGTATGTCTAGTAACCAAATTAAAGATAATTGAATCTAGAATCTAAGAACAAAAGAATCAAATCATTTGGAGATTTTTGGAAAAAGTTATAAGAAAAAAAATAGTAAGAAAAGGTTAGCGCTACCAAAATGCAATCTTAACTAACTTTCATTATATCATATTGCTTGTAATTTTCACTCTGTGACATTGCTTGTAAGATTGAGTTTTCATTGCGTGATTGATGTTATGGAATGTGAATTTCGTGAAGTTGGTTTGTGATACATGACTTTGAGTTAGTGTGTAAGACCCGGGATAAATAAATAAATAAATATTTATTTAATAAATGCGAGGGCGGGAATCTCTAAGTTAAATAATATGGAGAGAGAAGACAAGGAAAAATACTAGCTCAAGTGTTTGAGGGTACTTGATTATATGAAAGGTGTTGGGTTCAAGTCTTGTATATGACATTATAGTGTTAATAAATTATTTAATTTGTTTTGTGTGGGGATAAGATCACGTGACTTAATGTATAAGGGAGAATTAATAAGACTAATAATGGATGAAAAGGAGGAGAGTGGTACTCTTCGGAAGGCATTTTCGTGTGGCTACCAAAAGGGAGTTTTAGAACCCTAAAAACAGAACTTAGGAGAGTGTTGGAAGGCTGGAAGGAGTGCCCAATGATGGTGCTCAAATGGGAGATCAATTATGGTGTAAGGAAGGATTCTAAGAGTACTTTTGGAGCCAAAATTCCAGGTTAGGGGAGCTGCCATTTTCTTGTTTTAATGATATTATATACAATTGTGTTATATATTGATGCATGAAAGCTTTCTCTTGAATCAAATTCTTATATTGTTTAGAGAATGTGGTCTTAGAGAAAGTATGTATGGATGCTTGTGGTTTCTATTCTATTGAGTATTCTATGTGATTTCATCACTACTATGATTATTATGATTCTTCTTTTTTGACTTGTTGTGATGTTCAGAGTTTTTCTCCTAAATGCGGCACAATTATTATTATAATTATTATTTTATTTTATTTTATTATTATTACTATTATTATTATTATAATTATTATTTTTATTATATATATATATATATATTATTACTAGTTATTATTATTATTATTAATATTTTATTTACTATTATTATTAACATTTTATTATTATTATTATTATTATTATTATTTTTACTATTATTATTGTTATTATTATAATTATTATTATTTTATTATTATTATTATTATAATTATTTTTACTATTATTGTTATTGTTATTATTATAATTATTATTTTATTATTATTATTATTTATATTATTATTATTATTTATATATTATTATTAGTTGTTATTATTATTATTTTTATTATTATTACTATTATTATTAATATTATTATTATTATTATTCTTATTATTTCATTTTACTATTATTATTATTAATATTTTATTATTATTATTATTATTATTATTATTATTATTATTATTAGGTTAAAATACTCCATTGGTCCATGTTCTTGTTGAAAAATCTCAAATAGGTCCTAAGATTTTTTTTAGTCTCAATTAGGTCAACGATGTTAAGGATATGCCACATGTCAACTTCTCATTTTTTTTAATTGTTTAATTTTTTTTATTTTTATTTTTTAATTTTGTTTTAATTTTTTTAATTTTTTTAATTTTTTTTTTGAAAATTATTCATGTCATGTGTCACATCAATATTGTGCCACGTGTCAAGTCAGTAAGGTGACACGTATCAAGTCATTGTTTGAATCTTAATTTAGTCCATATATTTATTATTTTAATTATATTTCAGTCCATTTTTTTTAATTTTCAATTTCATCCTCTTCAAATTGAGATCAAATTTAACTTTTATATAAATTTTATAATGATATTTTTATTAAACATTTTAATAATATTAAGTTTATTTTATATTTTGTTTTAAAATTTTAAAATATTTATTTTAACTTGTTACAAAATTGTTTTAAATAATTTATATACAAATGTTAGAGTTGGTTTAAAAATAACAATTTTATAAATTTCAATATAAATTTTTAAAATAATTTTGTAAAAAGTTAAAATAAATATATTTAAAAAAATTAAAAAAAATGGACTGAAATGTAATAAAAATAACAAATATATGGACCAAATTGAGATTGAGACAATGATTTGACATATGTCACCTTACTGACTTGACACGTGGCACAATATTGACGTGACACGTGGCATGAATAATTTTCAAAAAAAAAAAATTTAATTAAAAAAAAAATTAAAATTTAAAAAATTCAAAAAAATGTGAAGTTGACACGTGGCACATCCTTAACACCGTTAACACCATACTAACGAAATGAGCCTAATTGTTACACATTTTCAAATATATGGTCCTAATTGAGATTAAAAAAAAAACCTTAGGACCTATTTGAGATTTTTCAACAAAAACATGGACCAAGGAAGTATTTTAACCTTATTATTATTCCTATTATTATTATTGTTTTTATTTTATTTTATTTTACTATTATTTTATTTTTATTTTTATTGCTATTATTATTATTACTATTATTATAATTGTTATTCACTGTTATTATTATTATTATTATAATTATTATTTTTATTATATATATATATATATATATATTATTTTTGTAACACCCCATTTAAATAATAACTTTAATTTAAATGAAATGCCAAACAGATAGAAATTTAGGGACAAGTCTTAGAGTTATAACGCTACTCCTTACAATATCTAGAAATGCTAGGAGAAATCAAGGCACACCACGATGCCAGATACAAACGAAATCCAAGGACCTAACAATAGTTAATAGAGTACTAAAGAGCAAAACAGTACATGGGCCATAGCCCTAAGGAAAAGCCTAAATAAAACATGAAGTCCAGCCTAGGTAGATTATTCAGCGGAATCATCCCTTTCTGGTTGACCTCGAGTACCTATCGCATCTGCTCACATAAATAAATTGATGATCATCGCAAAAGTAGAAGAACCACATACAAAGCAATCAAACAAGCAAAAGGGTAAGCTAGAGCCGAAAAATAGTGTTATCATGCAATCATATACTCTTTCACAATCAATTATACATACATCACCCTAGCATGTTATGACCTTCAAATCAATACATTAAGACTCGACACGACTCATCCGGATACGTATAATTTAGTCAAATTCAACGAATGCTTGCCCTTGTGGTGGATTTTCTTGCTCACCCCCGAGCTAAGTGTTACAATGTCTCAATCCCCCACACACAAGGTTAGCACTTAATGAGTTTCAGGCCTCCTGCTACTCTCACCACAAGAGTCAGTCCACTCTATGTGAGACTAACTAACTCCTTAGAGCATCAAGATGCAACCTTACCTTGAATCCTTACTAAATTATATAGATGGGGCACCACCATGAACTCCCACTAAGAGGGGTCATGGAATTATGTCCTGACCAACTGAGGCACACCCATAAAGTCTCACCTAGAGACCCAGGGAATTACGTCCTCAACACATACCAAACATTTTCCACCAACCAATTAACACTTATCATGCATATAAATCTCATGCCAACCCTTTATAACCAACTTATTTCATGTTCCAAGTTAATCCATACCAACCCATCATTCTCAAACCATGAATATAGGATTGTGTCTCATACCAATACCATGTCACTTTAGTTACCAACCATCTCATTCATTTTACATACCATGATCACATCAACACAACAATCCAACTCATAACTAAAGATATTCCATGCCTTTCACAACTTCATGCTTTAAATAGATAAATCAATCAATCAATCAAACAATCCATAACAACTAAATGAAGAAAATAGCGAGGTCTGCAGCAAATCTCGCTCAAGCCAGAAGCCCTCGCTCAGGTGAGAGGAGTTGTAACATCCTGTCCGGATATTACGAATTTACTTAATAAAATAAGATAATAATATTAAATGCTCATTTATTAAGCTCCATTTTCCAAAACATGGGAAATATAAAACTTTTATTACATTCGAAGTTAACTCAAATCCATAAAATTTAAAACTCAATTACAATGTCTACAGGTAGTAATATGAAATATTACAAATTCTTTAAAAACTCATAAAATATAAAACTCTGAGAAAGTCCTCTCCCAACTAGCCCCGCTCCGGCTCTATGCCTCACCAGATCCACCTGCAACATCGACTGCTCCCGTGTACCGCATACACGATCATCGCCAAACACAAGCAGATAGGTTGAGCTAACAGAATAAAACATATGCATCAATTTATATAACAAAACACACACAATCCAAGGAACTCCATCCTTTGATCTCGTCTCACATGGACGCCAACATGTAATCCATGTTTTACATCTTTGATTGATAGTCTCAAGATATCGTTGCTGCCAACCTACAAGCCACCACTCGTAGAACACATGCGGGAATACTCGCTATTCCGAGCCACAACTCAAAGAATGCTCGTATTACCCTCCATCCTGAGCCACAACTCCAGGAATACTCTAGCATTTAACCCTTGAGATATCGCCCAAAGCCTCGTAGACCACACACATCCAAAGCAAGCAAAACACGATGTTTGCTTCATCAAAAATCGCCTGGCACTCCACATGAGTCGCTAGACACAAAAGGCTTCCAGACCGCCTGGCGGGGGACACGTGCTATTAGGCGTCAAGTGCCTATGATGCTACTGTTTCCACAAGCATCGCTTGGCGGGACAACCCTTATCGCCAGGCGCAACACACTTCAATTCTCTACTGGTTTTGTAGCCATCGCTTGGCGATAAAATACCACCGCTAGGCGCTACACCAGTACTTGCGTAATACTAGTTTTTAAGCACCCAAAACAAAGTAAAATCAATCCATTCACATTTCATATATATTCTTCACCTTTAAACCCATGCTAGCATTCAATTCTAACTTATGAATAACGCATGCTCAAACAAGTATAAGCAACATCACTCTAACGATTTAAGCACATGATCCTATGCACCAATGCAATTAATATTGACACACCTGCCTTCATCAATAACCAATTATCCACATGTGACTAACCCAAAGGAACATTCAAATTGATAGAGACTTACCACATAACCCAATCATGCTTCATTAGAAGTTACAAGGAATTATCAAGAGATTATTCATGAATTTTAACGACTCCAAAATCAGCAATATTGAGTAACATATATCTCTAGCTAGTGATTCTCAAATCCAATCTCCACCGTTCAAAGTGAAGAACCACATGTTATGGACCACTTGTCAAAATTTCACCTAAATCGGACGGTTAACGAACTAGGAAATGCAGTTTTATGATAACTGCGCGAACTAGAAAAATGGTGGCGCCTAGCACCCAAAATCAGGAAGGTGGCGCCTGGCGGGACTATACTACCGCCGGGCGGTTCCTGTCTCGCGAAAATACGAAAAACAACATTTTTCGTGAATCAGAGCACCACACATCATTAGTATGGCGCCTGGCGGCCAACTAGGTGCCGCCAAGCGGTTCCTGCAGTTTTAGGAATCCAACAGCTCTTCCATTGTGCTTGCGAACCTCAATTTTTTTCCCAGTTTCCCAATTGAGCTAATACTTTTCCACATCATAAACCTTAACATTAAATATCATAAAGGCTTCCACTAACCGCATTTATTAATTATTTATTTATTTACTTAATTAAATTTCACGGGTCATACAAGAGTCCCCTCACTCAAGCTGCAGACTCTTGCTTAGGCGAGATCGTGACAAAGGCTCTGGGAGATTTTTGCACGCTCGCTTAGGCAGGCCCTCCCTCGCCTGAGCGAGACCACCCCTTGACCAAAGGTACGGTTCCTCGCCTAGACTAAGAGTGCAGCGACATGCAATGCTCCCACACGTTCTCACTTAGGCGAGCCCCTCTCGCTTGAGCGAGATGTCACCTCGCTCAAACGAGAGCTCTCCGCTTGAGCGAGAGCTCGAGTGCGAACCTAGCCTACTTCTGCAAGTCTCACCTAGGCGAGACAGGCTCGCTTTGGCGGGAGTGTCAAACCTCGCCACTGTTTCTCCCTGCAACAACTATATTTTCATACCCAAACAATAATACCAACCATCCCATGCATCCACAGTAGCATACAAGCTCAAGAATCATGAAACAAAGGCAAAACAAACAACAAAAGCATTAAATGAAAAGGTTCTAGCTTCCCTTACTTGGAATGAGCTAGCAAACTGCTACGACACCTAAGCCCACCACCACAGCAGCTCCAAGAGCAAATTGAAGAGTTGGAGATAGTGGCACAGAAGGAAGATTGGGTTTACTATAATGAGCCCCAACATAAAACACAAAAACAACTTATAAAGGGTTTATGGTTAGAGAACTAACTTACGTGTAGGAAAAACGAAGTTGAACTGACTTGAACGGCACAGAGGAGCAAACCCTAGCGGAGCACAGTTTTGGAATAGAAGAGCAAAGTGGCTGTTTTTCTGAAAATAAAAAGAGTGAAAGTGTTTTAGCTGGTTTAGGGGCTTTGGTTCCTTATGGGCCAACCCTAGGCCCAACTCGTTTGGGGCAGCCTTTTAAAATAAGGGCATAAATGGTAAGTGGGCCTTACATTCTCCCCAACAAGAAAATTTTCGACCTTGAAAATGAAAACTTACTAGATAAATAGATGCGGATGAGACTTCCTCACATCCTCCTCCAACTCCCAAGTAGAGTCACCTGTCCTTCGATCTCAGATGACCTTGACTAGACTAACAGATTTTCCTCGGCGTTCCTCAACTTTGTTATCCTCTAAAGCAACTAGTGGTACCTCTATGGTGAGGTCTTCTCTGATCTGCACATCCTCTGCTTCTAACACATGAAATAGGTCAAAGACATACTTCCTCAACTGTGATACATGAAATATCGGATGGAGATTTGCCAACTGAAGAGGGAAAGCTATCTTATAAGCCACGGGCCCAATCCTCCTCGAGATCTGATAAGGGCCAAGGAACTTATGAGAAAGCTTCCTTGAGCGGAGAGCCCTTCCCACTCCAGTGGTTCGGGTCACCCTCAAGAATATGTGATCTCCAGCCGCGAATTCCAAAGGGCTCTTGCTACGGTCAGCGTAAGCCTTCTGTCTACTCTAAGACGCCTACATTCTGTCTCTTACCATTCTCACTTTCTCAGTGGTCTGTTCTAGCAACTCTGGTCCAACAAGCAGTGCTTCCCCATCCTAATACCAACAGAGAGGGGCTCCTACACTTCCTGCCGTATAGAGCCTCATATGGTGCCATGCCAATGCTCGCGTGAAATTTATTGTTGTAGGGGAACTCTATCAAAGGTAGGACTTCATCCCAAGCACCCAAATGATCCAGTACACATGTCCTCAACAAATCCTCTAGTGACTGAATCATCCTCTCTAACTGACCATCGGTTTGGGGATGGTATGCTAAACTCATGGTCAATTTACTACCCAAAGCACTCTATAGCATCTGCCAAAACCGGGAGGTGGATCGTGGATCCCTGTCTGATACAATACTCGAAGGCACTCCGTGCAACCTCACAATCTCCTTAATGTACAGTTTAGCCAACTTGGCCATAGACATCCTCAGGTTCATCGCCAAGAAGTGAGCACTCTTAGTTAATTGATCCACTATACCCCAGATGGTGTCGTGCCCTCTAAAAGTTCATGGCAAATGGGTCACAAAGTCCATCGAAATGCTATCCCATTTCCACACTGATATCTCCAAGGGCTGTAGGATCCCACCGGGTCTCTAATGCTCCACCTTTGCCTTCTGACAGGTCAGACAGGCTGATACAAACTGAGCTACATATTTTTTCATACCCTGCCACTAGAAGTTCTCCTTGAGATCTTGGTACATCTTAGTCATGCCAGGATGCAAACTAAGACGACTCTTGTGTCCTTCCTCAAGGATTAACTTCTTCGCCTCCATATCGTCAGGCACACACACCTTGCTTGGAACCTCAGTATACCATCACTACCCAAGGCAAAATCCTTTGCCTCATCTGACCCGAGCTGTTCTCTGACTCTGTTCAAACTGGTGTCCAACAGCTGCCTTTCTTTGATTGAGTCCAAGAAGTCACTAGATATAGTTAGAGTACTACACCTAATGAACTCGGATCTCAGCTCCACCTGTAGCTTCATATCTCTGAATTGTTCTAGCAGTTCCACCTCTTTGATCATGAGGTGTGCAGTATGTACCATCTTCCTGCTTAAGGCATCAACCACCATATTTGCCTTCCCCGGATGATATAAGAGTTCAAATTCATAGTCCTTCAGGAATTCCATCCACCTCCTCTGCCTCATGTTCAGCTCCTTCTAATCAAATAGGTACTTAAGGCTTTTGTGGTTGCTGAACACGCGAAATTGGGCACCATAGAGATAGTGCCTCCAAATCTTCAAGGCAAACACAATAATTGCCAACTCTAAGTCATGAATGGGGTAGTTTCTCTCATGCACCTTGAGTTGCCTTGAAGCATAGGCCACCGCTTTCTTTTCTTGCATCAAAACACAGTTGAGTCCAAGGTGAGAGGCATCATAATAAACCTCAAAGGGATTTCCAACATCAGGAATCACCAGGATTGGAGCACTCGTCAACCTCCGCTTAAGCTCTTCAAAACTCTCCTCACACTTGTCTGTCCAAGTGAAAGGTTGTTCCTTCCGGGTAAGCTGTGTCAAAGGTGCCACTATGTTAGAGAATCCTTTTATGAATTTCCTATAGTAGCCAGCTAACCCCACAAAGCTCCTGATCTCGGTTACCGACTTGGGACTTTCCCACTTAACCACTACATTTACCTTTGCTGGATCCACTGCTATTGTAAGACCCACAGATTACGAGGAGAATTGGACCTGCAACATACGAGATGGCTTTGCCCCCACACTTGGCAAACCTACATAATGTCTTCCATGTATCGCAGCTGAGGAAGTACATAGCAGATCCCACACATGTACTGGAGGAGGATGATGTCCAGGTGCGCAAGGACCTGACGATTGGAGTTGGACCAGTGAGAATTCTGGATTCTCAAGTCAAGCAACTCAGAGGGAAGGAGATCCGAACAGTGAAAGTTCTATGGGATGAAACAACCCAGGAGATGACGTGGGAGATGGAGGATCTTATGAGAAATCTTATCCTCACTTGTTCACTTGTAAGTTCTCTTTTTCGAGGACGAAAAATTTTAAAGGTGGGGGAAATGTAAGACCCGCAAAATTTAATTAATTAAATAATTAATTAATTAATAAATGTGGGTGGGACGATCGTTTATGACATTCATTTTTTATTAGTATGACGTTGAATAGTACTAGCTCAAGTGGTTGAGAGTACTAAGTTGTGTGAGAGGACTTGGGTCTGAGTCCTATGTATGCCTATTTTGTGTTATTATTTGTTATTGTTTTAAATATATGTTAATCATGTTGTGGAATAATACGATATTTGAATTATATTAGTTAGCATGAAATATGATGTGATTGAATGGTTTGGCATTGAGTTGGCATTGCATGGTGATGGGTTCAAACCTTGGAGAACTAAAATTAAACTTTATTTTTTCTAAATCTTAATTTGGGCTGAATGTGAAGAGTTGATGAAAAACCTAGATGAATGGGCAGCTAGGAAGCCTGGAAGGGGCTGAAAAATAGACCATAAAAGAACATTGAATGGCTGGACAGTGGGAGAGCTTGAGGAATTGTTGAAACTCAAGGAAAGAACTCAAGCATTTCATTTTAACTGAAGGAATTCTAGGTTAGGGGAGTTTTACACGTTAAAATTGGTATGCTTGTATTTGAATTGCATGAATTATGTTGGAGTGTTGATTTTTATTCGTTTCTGGCTAATTTTCGTGTTTCTGGAAATTTTCCAGAAACCGCCTGGCGGGCTGTTCATAGCCGCCAGGCGGCACATGCATTTGTACATGTTCTAGGTTCCTGAAAGAGGAACCGCTTGGCGGCACACTCCCGACCTCCAAGCGACGCATGGCATCTTATTTTATTCTATGTCTGTTGGATGAAGCGCTTGTCGGTACATGTTGAACTGCCAAGCGACGCGGGGCAAATTGACTGGTTTTTGGTATTTCTGTAATTTGGGTTACTTCTGATCGGAGGGAAGGGTAACTGGAGTTATTCAAGGATAGTATTGATGTTAAATTGTTGGTATAACCTCGTAATCAATGTTGAAATCAAATGGAGCAGTGATAAAGTGTTTTAGGGTTGAACAATTGGGGTTTGATGTCGCGAGTATTGATAGCAAATGAAATGCTTTGTAATATTATTAATTGATGCGTATGTAGACTGAGGAGCATTATGATTATAAGTGAGTTTACGCGAGAGGTAAGGGAGATTAATCTGGAATGAAAAACTGGAAAAGGGTGGAGTTTGCAGGTGCGGACATTCTGGAAAATTACCAGAAATATACGTATCGCTTGGCGGCACGGGGCTTGCCGCCACGTGCCAGCGCAGTGGCAGTGCTGCTGCGTGGTTGTGATGACGCTAGGTTGGGTCTTGTTAGAATTTTAGTTGGGATTAGTTAATTAGATTCTGTGATATCTGGGGAAATTTGATGAGGGAGTTCTTGGGCACAAATTAAAGGGGTTGGGATTACCTTAGGGTATAACGATATTAGCTATTATAGGTTTTGCTTATATCAGTTATGGCATAGTAGGAATTCTGGATTTGGATAAGTTAGGTGCAAGGGGTTTAGAGAATTGACCTACTGTTGTGATTCAGAGTTAAATCAAAGTTAACACTAGAAAAGGGAATTAGTTGAGAATGGCTATAATGACTAGAATTAAGTTAAGGAAGAAGCACTGAGAGTGCATTGTGGTGTGGTAGTGTTGAATAAGGTTGAATTTGAGAAAACCAAGTTGTACCCTTATGTGGTTTAATATAAATGAAGTTGGGAATTGGATAGTAAGTTAGCCACTGGAAAGGCAATACCATAAACTGGAGAAAATAGCATAAGCCGTGATGCTTAGGTGAGTAGTTTAATCTGTGCAGATTTGCAAAGAAACTAGTATAGCGTCAGTACTGATATGGCGCCTGGCGGTGGCTGCTAGACTGCTAGGCGAGAGCCGCAGCGTCAGTGATGTCTGGTGCGAGTCCGCCTGGCGGTGAATGAAGTTACGCCAGACGGTTGCGGTGGATTCAGTGAGTTTTGAGCGTGGATGTGCCTGGCGGTGTGAATTGTCCCACCAAGCGGTGTCTTCAATTATTGATGGTTTTGAGGCGCTTGGCGCCTGGCGGTACGTGTCCTCCGTCAGGTAGTCTGGAAGCTGGTAGCGCCTAGCGGTACGTGTCTCCCGCTAGGCGATTTGGCTATTGTAAGTCCTAGTTGTTGGACTTTTTAGGCGTGATCTACAACGCTTTTGGTGATGCTTCAAAGGTAAGATTGCTGGGTTCCTTGAGTTGAGCTCGGAACGTATCCCTTGAGTTGAGCTCGAGATAGGGGTTAAGCACGTAACATTCATCGAGTTGAGCTCGGAATGACATCCCTCGAGTTGAGCTCGGGTTGGCGAGTGTTGTCGGTGTGAGTGTGCTGGTTGTGGCCAGTATGGATGGGTCCAGATAGATTGCCCTCCTCAATAAATTGCTAACGAGTTTGGTAGTCTTGGGACAATACGACTTATGTTCGTATTTGGGAACTCCACCTGGCGCTACGGTGTATGATATGTAGCAATGGTTTCCCGCACGTGCTCTGTCAGTTGTGGCCGATAGGTTTGGCAGCAAATTACCTTGGGGTAGTTACTAAAAGAGGTAGAACATAAATGATCTGGTTGTAGCCAGGTGATATGGAATAGAGTGAGAGATTTGCTTTGGATGTTTGCATAAAATTTATAAGTGACTACATATATGTATATCAATATGTTTGTATGTTGATTTTATTAAGCTCACCCTATCTGCTTGTGTTTGGCGATGATCGTGTGCGCGGTACCCGTAAGCAGAGGATGTTGATGCAAGTGGTGCCGGTGATGCTTAGACACGGAGCGAGGGATAGCATGGGAGTCTTTATGTTATTTATATTTTGGAAATAAAGTGTCAACTGTTATGAGATAGTTTTTGGATTATTCAACTTTTGTAATCATGGATTTTGGTTTTATCTCTTGAATTTATAAAAGTTTAGAATTCCCGCGCTTTTGGGAAATGAGGTTTATTCATAAATGTGACGTCTTTATGACTTTATTTTTTTATTTATTTTAAATCCGTAATATCCTGACAGAATGTTACAACTATCCCCTGAGCGGATATCACATGCCCAAAAAGCTGTACTTCATCCATCCATAATTCACACTTGGACAACTTGGCATATAGTTGCTTCTCCCTCAGGACACCAAGTACCAACCTTAAGTGTTCTGCATGTTCCTCTTGAGTCCTGGAATAGATGAGTATGTCGTCTATGAAGACTACGATAAATTTATCTAAGAAGGGTCTCTAAATCTTGTTCATGTAATCCATGAACACAGTCGGAGCATTGGTCACACCGAAAGGCATAACCACGTACTCGTAGTGGCCGTATCAGGACCTGAAGGCAGTCTTATGCACATCATCAGCCTTCACCAAAATCTGATGGTATCCCAACCGCAAATCTATCTTCGAGAATACTGATGACCCATGCAGCTGATCCATCAAGTCATCAATTCTCAGAATAGGGTACTTATTCTTGATCGTCGTCTTGTTTAGTTGTTTGTTGTCCACACATAGGCGTGAGCTCCCATCCTTTTTCTTTACCAACAATATTGGTGCTTCCCATGGTGAAGTGTTGGGTCGTATGAACTGCTTTCCCAACAACTCCTCTATTTGCTTCTTGAGCTCTACCAACTATGCTGGAGCAATACGGTTTGGAGCCATCGACATTAGACCGGATCCTGACACCAGGTCAATTGAGAACTCCACCTTTCTACTGGGAGGCAGCCTTGATACTTCATTTGGGAACACGTCTTCAAACTCGTGCACAACTGATATAACTGACGTCCTATCCTCCTTCTCCACCTCGAGATACGTGAAGATTATGTAGCACTGTGCACCCTTTATTAACTCCTTCATAATCCCTTGAGGGGATACCAACTCAGGTTCCTCATAGTCAGAAAATAACAACCTTTTCTCTCGGCAATCTATAAGAATGCAATTGGCAGAGAGCCAATCCATCCCCAAGATCACCTCCAACTCTTGTAGAGGTAGGCATATAAGGTTCACCTTATACCTGTGTCCCTCTACCTCCACCGGACACCTATCACACAAGGACGTCGTCCTGACCAAACCCGATGTCGGAGTAGACACCACAAGCTCGCACTGCAGCTCACACACCGGCAGATCCAGACGTTTCACACAAGCATCTGACACAAAGGAGTGTGTCTCTCCAAAATCATACAACACACAACATTTTTCACTAACTATCACACAACAACCAATAACCAAGTTACTTGAGCCTACCGCTTTCGTCCCTGACATAGCATAAACCCTGCCTGTCGCCTGAAGCCTATTGCCCCTATTCCTTTACTGGTTTTGTGCAGGAGTCTAAATTGGAGGGCGTGTCACTATCCTAGTAAGAGTAGGGCAGTCTTTCCCAAAGTGGCCTTCCTTGCCACAGTTGTTGCATCTACGATAGACTTCCATGCTTGGACAAACGTTCCTCGGGTGGGGGCCTCCACATATGAAGCATTGCACTTGGCTCTACTAGGGAGGAAAACTCATAGACCCCTGGGACTGATGGTGGGGTTTGTCATATGGTTTCCTCCGCTCCTCATGTCTCGGTTTGGACCCAGATGGTCCACCAACCCTCTAATGCTGCGGTAGGCGTTGAGTCTCCACCTCATTTTTCATCTTTTCCATCACTCATGCCTTCTCCACCAGGGCGGCGAAGTCCTTGATGGATAATGGGGCTACCATCAAGCGAATATCACCATGGAGACTATTCTCAAACTTGCGGCATCTCCACTCTTCGTCGAGTGGCAATGTGTAAAAGCAACTGAGGTGCTTAAACTTCTCAGCATATTCGGTTACCGTCTTCCCTCCATGAGAAACTTCCCTCGGAAAGCCTCCCATGTGACTGGTTCTCCCCTCTCCTCCATGATGGATTTCATGCTTATCCACTAAGGCTCAACTTCTCCGGTGAGCATGTATACAGTGAAGGCCAACCTGTTCTTCACGGGGTACATCTTTGCATAAAAAATCCTCTCCATGTCCTTTAGCCATTGGTCTGCGGCATCAGGACTCGTCTTACCTCCAAACTTCGGTGGGTGGTGCTTCAAGAAGTTCTCTAGACTCCACTCCCTGACCGTAGGTCGTGGCTCGGGACTAAAGGTAAGTGGACATCCAAGTCCACAGACCTAGGCAATGACCGCTCTGATACCATAAATGTAACACCCCATTTAAATAATAACTTTAATTTAAATGAAATGCCATACAGATAGAAATTTAGAGACAAGTCCTGGAGTATAAATGCTACTCCTTACAATATCCAGAAATGCTAGGAGAAACCAAGGCACACCACGATGCCAGATACAAACGAAATCAAAGGACCTAACAGTAGTTAATAGAGTACTAAAGAGCAAAGTAGTACATGGGCCACAACCCTAAGGAAAAGCCCAAATAAACATGAAGTTCAGCCCAGGTAGACTATGTAGCGGAATTATCCCTTTCCTGTTGACCTCGAGTACCTCTCGCATATGCTCACATCAATAAATTGATGATCATCGCAAAAGTAGAAGAATCACACACAAAGCAATCAAACAAGCAAAAGGGTAAGCTAGAGCCGAAAAATAGTGTTATCATGCAATCATATACTCTTTCACAATCAATTATACATACATCACCCTAGCATGTTATGACCTTAAAATCAATACACTAAGACTCGACACGACTCATCCGGATACGTATAATTTAGTCAGATTCAACGAATGCTTACACTTGTGGTGGATTTTCTTGCTCACCCTCAAGCTGCTCACCCTTGAGCTAAGTGTTACAATGTCTCAATCCCCTTCACACAAGGTTAGCCCTTAATAAGTTTCAGGCCTCCTGCTACTCTCACCACAAGAGTTAGTCTGCTCTATGTGAGACTAACTAACACCTTAGAGCGTCAGGATGCAAGCTTACCTTGAATCCTTACTAAATTATATAGATGAGGCACCACCATCCACTAACAGAGGTCATGGAATTACGTCCCGACCAACTGAGGCACACCCATAAAGTCTCACCTAGAGACCTAGGGAATTAAGTCCTCAACACATACCAAACATTTTCCAGCAACGAATTAACACTTATCATGCATATAAATCTCATGCCAACCCTTTATAACCAACCTCTTTCATGTTCCAGGTTAATTCATACCAACCTATCATTCTCAAACCATGAATATAGGATTGTGTCTCATACCAATACCATGTCACTTTAGTTACCAACCATCTCATTCATTTTACATACCATGATCACATCAACACTTAAATCCAATTCATAACTACAGATATTCCATGCCTTTCACAACTTCATGCTTTAAATAGATAAATCAATCAATCAAACAATCCATAACAACCAAATAAAGAAAATAGTGAGGCCTACAGCGGATCTCGCTCAAGCCAGAAGTCCTCGCTCAGGCGAGAGGAGTCCCCTCGCTCAAGCTAGAGACTCTCGTTTAGGTGAGATCGCGACAGAGGCTCTAGGAGGCTTCATACGCTTGCTTAGGCAAGCCCTCCCTCACCTGAACGAGACCACCCCTCGCCCAAAGGTGAGGTTCCTCACTTGGACTAAGAGTGCAGCGACATGCAAGGCTCCCACGCGTTCTCGCTTAGGCGAGCGCCTTTCGCTTGAGCAAGATGTCACCTCGCTCAAATGAGAGCTCTCCGCCTGAGCGAGAACTCGAGTGCGAACCTAGCCTGCTTTTTCAAGTCTCGCTTGGGCGGGAGTGTCAAACCTCGCCACTATTTCTCCCTGCAACAACTATATTTTCATACCCAAACAATAAATCCAACCATCTCATGCTTCCATAGTAGCATACAAGCTCAGGAATCATGAAACAAAGGCAAAGCAAACAACAATCGCATTAAATAAAAAGGTTCTAGCTTCCCTTACCTAGAATGAGCTAGCAAACTACTATGACACCTAAACCCACCACCACAGCAACTCCAAGAGCATATTGAAGAGCTGGAGATAGTAGCACAGAAGGAAGATTGGATTTACTACAGTGAGCACCAACATAAAACACGAAAACAACTTAGAAAGGGTTTATGGTTATAGAACTAACTTACGTGTAGGAAAAACGGAGTTGAACTGACTTGAACGAGACGGAGGAGCAAACCCTAGCAGAGCACATTTTTGGAATAGAAGAGCAAAGCGGCTGTTTTTCTGAAAATGAAAAGAGTGAAAGTGTTTCAACTGGTTTAGGGGCTTTGGTCCCTTATAGGCCAACCTTAGGCCCAACTCGTTTGGGGCAGTCTTTTAAAATAAGGACATAAATAGTAAGTGGGCCTTACAATTACTAGTTATTATTATTATTATTATTATTATTATTATTATTTTATTATTATTATTATTAATGTTTTATTTACTATTATTATTCACATTTTATTATTATTTTATTATTATTATTATTAATATTATTTATATTATTATTATTATTAGTTATTATTATTATTATTATTTTTATTATTATTATTATTACTGTTACTATTATTATTACTATTATTTCAAGAACTCAGAAACTCCTTTTTCATATTCTTCACTAAGGCGACGTGCATTCATCCAACTTCGATCCATACTACGTTGATAACAAACTCCATCATTCTCAAATTTTTAATTCTCAAAAGGTGGGACCCTACCCATTCGGAAAAAAATATTTTCATAAAACATATAATATAAACCAAAAATAAAATTTAATCAAAAATCTAATAAATACAAAAGTAAAAAACATTTTATAGAAAACATAGTATTCAAACAAAGTCTCTCAACATTACAAAAATAATGAGAGATGGCAAAATTAATACAATGGACTCACATGCAGTCAACTTTTCTTAAAATTAAGAATACTAATGCAATCAAAACTAATTTATATATGTAAAAAATGAATAGAAAAGACCTTAGCTTGATAAAAAAAATGTAAAAATGAGTGTTTTGGGAGATCACTCTCGTTGCACACCACACCCCACAGATGATGGTTGAAACAGACATTGGTTGTAAGAATTCTCGTCGCTATTGTCGTCGCTGCACAGTCCTCTGCCGCTATTGCCGTCGCTGTAGAGTCCTCCGTCGTTGCACTTCAATCACAATCCTTTGCCACTGCACTTCAACAAAACGACCATCACTGCACATCGACCGCTGCCGCTACAGTTCTATCGTCGTTGTAGTTCCGTTGTCGCTGCCTCTACCAACAATTACGAAAAATTAGGGGTTTCAAGGTAAATAGAGGTGCACCAAAATGGAATCAAAAGAGAAACTAACCTTTCAACAATTAATCACTTAATTCTCCACTAGTGCAGTCACGACGCTTTGTGGAAGAAGGTTAGGGATTTAAGTTTCAACATTTATGTCTGACGCACTGTAGTCAGATGTAAATTTACGTCTAAATGGCACTAATTAGACGTAAATTTATGTTTGACGGGTGCTAGTCAGATGTAAAAAACCAGATTTACGTCTGATCCTAAGGCACTAGACATAAGCAATTGATAATTTAATTACAAGTTTGCCACCAGTCATTTTTTATGTCTGATTCTGATTGGTCAGACGTAAAATCGTAGACATAATATGTCTTTTTGTGTTAGTGGTACTAAACTATCCTAAAAGATTGAAAAACAACTATCCTAAATGATTTCTAATGACAAAAATGTAACTAAAAGAGAACTCAAATTACCAAAACCAGCCACAACTCAGAATATAGTTTCCTAGAACCTAATATTAATACTAGAAAAGGCTAAAAATTATAAAATCTACAACTAGTTAAAACTACTCAATAAAAATGTTACATAACTACCGAGAACTTCTAACTAGCAAAAGAAAGATAGAAAACAAGTTAAAAATAAAAAAACAAACATAAACGAAAAATTGCCTAGTGAAAACCAAAAGAAAATGAACTAGAATGGTCAAAACTGAACTAAGACTATCAAAGAAGTAAAATAAATTTTAAGCAATGATGCATACACAATCTAATTAGTGTCTAAAAAAATAAAAGCTAAACTAAAAGTCATAAATGACATGTAGAATAGAAACTAATTGTAAAATCGGTAATTAAAATGAACTAAACTTCGGCTAAACTACCATAATAAATTAAAGCAAAAATGAAACTAACTACCTATTGCTAGAGTTATGACAGAAAACAAAAATGGTGAATGAAAAAATATAGCTAGGGAGGCAAGGTAAGTACTTTTCAATGGAGGGATCCTTTCCTGCAATACACTGCTTGACATTTATCACTCTCACAATTGTATTAAACTTCCCCATTAATAAAAGCTTTAATAGAAGCATATCTAATTGTTCATCCTTTGCGGAAAACATGTAAAGTGTTAAATTAGAACTTCACATCCAGAGGATTTATTGTAACAAAATGAAAGAATGTGGAACTATGGTATGAACAATGACATGAATTTTCTTCTTCTCCTTAAGCTTCTTCATTTTCCCCTACCTTTGGATTCATCGCTGGTTGTGCAGGAAGAGTGCCAGAACATTGTTGGATCAACTCATTGATAGTAAAGGCAAGTTGCCCAATTTTAGTTTTCAGATCTTGAATGGTTGCTTCAAGTGCTCTGCTACTATTGTACAGTAAATCCCTGAGGTCTGTAAATTGTTGTTGTTTAGGAGGACCCTGGATTGCCCTCAACAGTTGAGTGTTAGGTATGAGCTTAGGCATAGTAAGAATATTCTAAAAATATTGTGTATGTGCTGTGAGGGATCAGCTGGAATATAGTTTGGGTTAGGGATCCATTTCAGATTGCCTTACTTATTTCCCTACTGATTTTGGAAATTCCAGCCACTAGTTGTGCATCCAAATTGGCTACATCTTGAATTTATGGACATTGATTATGTAATGATCACTTGCAGCACATAATCCACAATGCTTGATTATCCCATCAACCTCCTGACTTAGGGCAGTCAGCCTTATCATTGTAATTAAATCCAAGATTTTGTTACCTATTTTCAAATTATTATCTGTAAAAACATTTTGCCCCTAAACAACATTTACAACAACCTCAAGGACTCCTTTGCTAGCATTACCCCTTATGTTAAATATCTTGTTATTTTAAGCAATGTTTGAGATCAAATATCATGTTGCAATTGGTGATTTATCCATGAATACCCTCCACTAGGGGTGAATTGGCTGTTTAAAACTTTTTTGAAAGCTTAAAAACCCCTTTTGATTGAATCAAATAGACTATAAAATTCGAATGCAAAAGCTGCAAAACAATACACTTTCAATCGATCAAAAAATAAAACAGCGGACTGATTTGTTATTGAGCCTATGAAATAGTTGATTAAAATTTCCAATTAATCGGCTAAAATCCTGTGAATTTATACAGAATGCAAAGTTCGCAGATTTAACTCAAACAACAAACCTTTACACAGAAGACTTGTTCCAATTAATATTCCTTACAAGTATGCAACATCAGATTACACAAAAACGCATTAAAGAACAAGAATGAATTACTTGGTTTTCTTGAGTTTTTAAAGTGATTTAAAGTGCGTGAGATGAAGAGAAGAGAATGGCACATTTGTTTTTATACTGTTTCACTCAATCACAGAGTTACATCCTGTTTGCCAAAACAACCTGAGCCTGGTTTCCTCTATATTCAAAATTTTTACAAATCATACACCAAGATTACACTTTTGAACAAAGAAACTCACAAGATTTTTGACTCACAAAAATCTAGCCTAACACCCTGCAAGAATCACCCTCACAAACCTCAAATCACATCAGGCAAACAACCATAGGCACAAGAACTACAAAACCTGATGGTGGCTCTCCCTAGCCTACTATACACGAGTTCTTCAAGCTAGTCCCAAGCCAAAAGGCCTCCAACATCAACCAAGATCTTCAATCAATTCGTTGTAGGTGTGTAATGCAGAGAGAGAGAGAGAGAGAGAGTTTTCCAGTGATGAATGATAAGTTTTCGCATTCAAAAAGTCAGAATTGTACCTCTGCTCTCGAAAAAACAACTTATATAGTTTGGTTTAAGTGAAAACAGTCGGTTGAATTTTTCGTACAATCTGTTGATTTCACTTGACTTAAGTGAAACCAGTCAATTGAAAAAAAAATTAACTGATTGAATACATTCATACCAGAAACTATATGCAACAAGCCTTTTAACCTATTAAAACTCATTTTAACATATTAAAAAGGACACACTAAGACTAACAAGACATCTAACCTATGTCATATAACCTACCCACATGATATAACATGTAATATTTACATCTAACGCATCAATTACATATTTAATATAATTGAAACATGATCTTCAAGCGAATCTTCAATAATCTCCATCAATCACATGAGATCTTCATGCACTTGGCTTTATCAAATCTTTGCTTCAAGCTTGATTGTTCAAAAAATTATGTGGATCTTCTCCTATTATTCCATGAAACTTGGGTAGTGCTTGAATCAGTCCATATTTTAGCTCAAAGTTTGCTCCCACATCTCAGGGAATCTGGATTCACAAGTGCTGCTAGCTAATATCTTAACCAACTGACTCCTTCAAGGTCCCCTCTTGATGTTCAACCATTTCCTCATGGTTATCGATCCTTGTTTCTTTAGCAACCAGATTGTTCTCTAATTGTCTTGGATTCAACCTATTTTTCTTCTTCAACCTCAAGGTTTTCTCAAGCTCTACATCAAAATTGGTTACTGGACCTGAAGCTGACCTTATCTTGCAATTTTTTTCTCAAAAAATAAATGTTAGCTTACATGAATCACCTACTCACATTATGAAACAATTTCCCTCTCTAAATGTTATTTAAGCCATGTCAACTCATAATTAAATATAAACGCATAAACAACATCTCGAAAATCACTAGAATAATGATAAAGACAGTAAATAAACTGAACTAATTCTTAGAAAAATATAAAACATTTACTAACTATCTACAATGTATAGACTACTAAAATGAATTTACCTAAACTAACTAACACAAATCCAACTCAAGAATCCTTCAATTTTTTCCTTTCCCCAACAACGACGCCATTTGATAAACCTTTTGTTGTTAAAAGTTTAGTCAAATTCGATTACCTAATATAGTATAGTAGGTAACCAAAGATCAATCCATGGAAAGACAAAGTGAGTTTTGAGTTATTTTCCAGTGTGTTTTGTGTAATTAGAGGAAATTTGTTTTAAATTAATACAAAAATTAACTAACGATGATATGGAAATGTGTATGCAAACTGTTTGATGAAAACCTAAGAGAATTAGAATGCATGCATGGTGTTTGTGAAAATGTCAAGGTGAATTATGTATATCACGCTACAAAATTTTTGGCTTTAGGCAACACTAAATTTTTCCACGACTATAAAAGTGTTACTTAATCATAGTATAGGTAACAATTTTACACGCATGGCTCAAAGCATTCCAATGGCAACGCTTTACAAAATGTTGATATTTTATGCCACATTTATTTCCATGTTGGCTTTAAAATATGTGAGCTAAACCATAAAATTGTTGTCTATAACAAATTTTAAAAAAATAAATTTAATAGTTTGGGAAATATAATTTTTAGCGATCAAGTATCAGTGTCTTAGTGAAATCAATGTCTTAGGGAAATTAGAGGTTGTGGTTGGATAGTTTATCTTAAAAACCTTGGATAATGTTCATACTCTGTTTTTTGGATAAAAAAATATCAAAACAAATATATTCTGGGTAATTTAACATAGTTTGTACATCAAGTATATAATGGAAGTTTCGTTGGCCTTCAAGGTAAATATACCAGGGCTAAGAAGCCCTTTGTCACCATGTATATGGATTGAGAATCTGATACAATGAACTACCTATTCAGTAGAAAAAAAAAGTATGAGCTCTAACTTATCATAACATGCAACTATTTACAACACACATCAGATAGATGGATAATAAGTAGTTTTGGTCATTGAATTACTCCATTCTAAACCTTAAGATAATGTTCTAGTGCTTTTCACTTTAAAGTTTGAAAACATAAATCAGTCCATTCTAATTTAGAACCAAAACTAGTTTTACCGAAGCACAACTGAAATAGAATATGATCCAAAGGTTAAAATATTTAAACATATAAGATGTGGTTGATTATATTACTCTCGTAGGGTGTTAAAGGTAAGTGATATGAGTAACTACAATCTTCAACTCACTTGAACATCACAATGCCATTTTGGGTGTTTGCATAATTATTTATCAAGGAAAAGAAAATCAGCATGTTGGTTAACCATTTATCACATAGAAATATGCATGTTAGTGTATTTATAGGCAAAGAAAATCCTAGCTAGCACATAAGCATGCATGATAGATGTAATCTTTTTTTACCAACACATAAGCATGCATGATAGGTGAAATCATTTTTATTCTAACGAATCTTACGAATTCATGAACACATTTGTAACACCCTTTATTTTTGAATCCTTTTCTTCTATGTTTTTTTTTCTTCTTTTTTCAGACAATGGAAGTTGGAGATAAGTTCAAAATGATTGTTCGAAATTTGGAGGTGCCGAAAAAGAAATCAAGCAAAGAGTTGTGAAAGAAAGTAAAGATAAAGCGTGAAAGGATAATAAGCATTGGTGGGGTCACTACTGGACCTAAGATTGCACCAAAAGGATAATTTAATTTGACTAATTTTGAAGTATGTAGCCAACCCAATTTGAATTCCCAAGAGTTTGAATTAAGAAATAAGGACAAACCTACTACAACGACGGTTAATCCTAAGCTTCCTACCAAAAAGAACTTGACATTGGAAACATCCATGACTAAAGAAAAAGAGCATATACAAATGCAAGATTCAAATAAGTGGTTAATGAAGGGAGTAGCAGGTGTAAATGAAAATTCTAGCACCAATCAACAACTACAGCCAATAGGAAGAACACAATCTCAAAATTACAAAGCAAAGATTTTGGCAATTGCAAACACAAGACTAGAGTTAGCAAGTCAAGTTCCAAAGAACAACCAAGACTAAAGGAAACCGAGGGAAATTTTAGAGCAACGTTGGTGCCAATGAAAAATGTTAGAGCTCAAATTAATAAGTCAAATGAAGAACTACAACCTTAAAAAATGATGACATTGGAAGATGAAAACTCTAAGGCAAAGAAGAAATCTAACAAAAGGGTAACGATGGAAGATGATGAACCAATGATGGGAGAACAAGGTAATAACGAAAATAAGACACAAAGGACCTCATTATGTTGGTCAATGTTGATTGATGAATTTCTCATAGAAATTAGACAAGGTGGTGAAGGAATAGAGTTAGAAAGTGAAAGTGAAAGTGTCGAAGAAGAAGAAGATATTGAAGAAGAGCATGAAAACCAAGATGAAGCAAGTGTTGATTTAAATTCCCTACATAATGGTAAATATTTCAATTTCATTAAACCATAAAATGAGTACTTGTCAATTTCTTTATGTGATATTTGTTAAGTTATCTTATACAATTTTAACTTGGAAATAATTATGTCTAAAGAAAATAAGAGGACCAACTCAGTACTTACAAATACATGCAAGAGGCATTGAAGACCGTCAAGAGATTATATTGGATGATGATGGAGAACCTATTGGTTCAACTAACATAATTATGTCAAACTTGAGTTATTTTCTTGACACAATAGCAAGAAATTGTAACTTTTGCCCTTTGATTTATACAAGCTTCAAGGCGGTGCTCAAAGATAAGAAGGATCACATATGAAAATATGTTTTGGTATGGCTGGTACAATTTTTACTTTCTCTAAATTAAATATGTTTTGGTATGGAAATAATTCATTAAATACATGTAATGCGATCATTTTTTTAGGAGAAATTCATCATCTCCCCTAAAGGAGAAAAGGCAATATTTTCTCGCATAAATGATGCTTGGAGGCGTTACAAGTGCTCTATCAAAAGAAATCATTTTCTAAAGTAGTCTTCCTGGAAGGAGCAACTAAAACATCATCCATCTGATATTTCTGAAGATCATTTAAAGTAGTTGTTGACATATTGGAAAAATTCCAGTATTCAAGTAAGTTATTGCAACTATTACTATTATAAATTCAAACTTTCTATCTAACTTAATATTATTCTCTCTAATATATAATGTAGAGCATTAGTGAAAAGAATGTTACTAATATAGCTAAGCAAAAGTATATGCATCGAATGAGACCAATAAACTTTGCTAGAATTTGTGTTCAATTGGTATTACTATTTCAATGCTTTACTATTTCTTGCTTTTCCATATCTAATGTGCAAATGTATTTTAATCATATTTCTTAATGCAACTTACAAATAAGAAGGAAGGGGAGAAGTGACTCGTGTTGAAATGTTCATCAAAACTTGTCAAGATCTTAAAGAAAAAGTAGTGGATGAAGAAACACAAAAATGTTATTGTAAGTATTTTACTTAATTAAATATTAAATATGTCTAAAATTTAAAATTGATTAGTCTTCATTGTGTTTTCCTATTAGGCTTCATTTAAAACTTCCATTAAAAATTTAAATGAGTCATTGGAAGAAAAATTTGAATCATTGCTTAAAAAGAAAAGCATGGTCGAGTGTGTTGCTATAGAAGGACTATGACACCTACTATGTTCAAGAGAAATGAAAACATTGCTTCTATAAAAAAAGAATGTGAAGTTAAAATGAGTAGCATGCAAGAAGAAATGAATGGTATGAAGGCAATGAAGAAATCCATGGTCAAGCAAAAAAATCCATAATTAGATGATGATGATATAAATGAATTGATGATATGTATTTTGGGCAAAGAGAGCAGTGCAACAGGACCTCATTCATTTGCATCAACATACAATCCTAATTCAAATTATTATCAAGTACATGTATAGTTAAACATAAATTCAATATTTATACTCTTACGGACAAAACTATTGTTGAAGCCTAATCAGTAATATCTATTATAGGTACTGGATTTATGCTAGTGTTGTTGAATTTTGCCATTGATTGGTGTAACATCCCGATCGGATATTACTAATTTAAATAATTAAAAAAAAGGATTTAAGTATAAAATCGCATTTGTGATAATTCCTTTTCCGAAAACGTGGGAAAATTTAAAACTTTTATTTCAATGCGCCAAACTAAAATAAACTCACAGCGTTCAAGTATTACAACTATAAAATGTTTATAAAACTAATACAAATAATTCATAATTTGCCCATAGAAAACCAGTGAAAATCCCCAAGTGTTTCCCACTCCGTCTCTATGCATCCACCTGCTCACCTGCATCAATCCTTGCTCCCATGTAACAAGTTACATGATCATCGCCAAACACACACAAATAGGGTGAGCTCATATAAATAAACAAATAAAACATTACATTGAGTAAAGCATCTCAAAACTATAAAACGTGTTAACAAATTTCCCCTTTTCTCAGTTCCTCGGCTTTCAACTATTTCATTAGACGTCTATTGATTATACACCCTTCGGTGAGTCCATTGATCGATCTTTGTTGCACGAGTGTCTACTCGCCCCTTTGACTACAAGCCACCACCCGATAGTCCACACGTGGGAATAAATTTGCCACGACCTCGCACCATGACACCAAGTAAAGTTCCCTAAAACGAACAGGAGTTTGTAGTTGTTCCCAGACTACCAAACTCAATTAGATACACTGAAGAGGGCAATCATCTAAAACCTCGTCGTACGAGCCACGATCTCGCACACTCCACTGGACTTCTTAACCCACTAGGCTACAACCTAGAGTGGCCACGTGTTACCCCAATACAAGATACACTCGTAACTGGGTCGCCAGCCAAAGCATCGCATCATGAACATCACCTAAAGTTGTGTAGAAATCCTCCTCGCGTACCAACTCTACACCAAAACCGCCTGGCGCGCCTCTCGCGTTGCTAGGCAAAACCTGGTTCCAGACCGCCTGGCGGGCATCTCACACCGCCAGGCGCAATGCGCCATACCAAAGCCTTGTCACACCGTCACCGCCTGATAGTCACCTCACGCTGCTAAGCATCATACGCTCTCTAGAGCCTCTACCAGATCTTTTCTACTTGGCGAGATCACATTTTCCACCATGTGCCATGCGTTCCAAGCTTCTCTGGTTTTCCCTTATCACTTGGCAGCACACCTCAAGCCGCCAGGCAACAAACCTCAAGCCGCTAGCCGCCACACCAGTAGCGTCACTACTACTGGTTTGTGGCACTTTGAAGCAAGTTCCAAAGAACCCCGAGCACTATACATACAATCCATAACATGAGATATGCTTATCCAGTCATAATCACATGACTGGATCATAATCAAACACAATCCTAAACAACCAAATAATATACAAAAGCAGGAAGAATACATAATCATTACTCCAAAATATCACCCAGGCAATAAAACAATAATAATGATAGTAATAAAAAAAAACAACAATAACAATAATGATAATAATAATATTAATAATAAAACAAAATAATACAAATAAAAATAATAATAATAAAATAAAATGAAACAATAATAGTAAAACAATAATACTAATAAGATAAAAATAATAAGATAAAACAATAATAACAAAATAACAAAAATATAAATAAGGCAATAATAATAAATAATAATGATAATAAAATTATAAATAAAATAAAACATTGATAATAATAAAAATAATAATAAAATAATAGTAAATAAAATAAATAAAATAATAATAATAATAATAATAAAGATAAATATAATTATAAAATATATTAAAATGAAAATAATAATAATAAAAATAAAAATAATAGTAAAAATAATAACACAATAATAACAAAATAATAACAAAATAATAATAATAATAATAATATAAATAATAATAATAATTATTATTATTATAATACTAATAATAGTAATAAAACAAAATTTTAAAAATAAAAATAATAATAATGAAAATAATAATAAAATAAAATGAAACAATAATAATGATAATAAAATCATCAATAAAATAAAATAATGATAATAAAATCATTAATAAAATAAAATAATGATAATAATAATAATAAAATAATAGTAAAATAAAATAATTAAAAGAATAATAATGATAAAGGTAATTATAAAATAAAATAAAATGAGAATAATAGTAATAATAATAATACTAAAATCATCAAATAAAACAATAATAATACTAAAATCATCAAATAATAGTAATAATAATAATACTAAAATAAAATAATAATACTAATATAAATAATAATAATAATAAAACGAAATTTTAAAATTAAAAATAATAATGAAAATGAAGATAATCATAAAATATAATGAAGCAATAACAATAAAACAATAATACTAATAAAATAAAATAATAATGATAAAATAAAACAATGATAATAAAAAAAATGATAATATTAATAAAATCATCAATAAAACAAAACAATGATAATAAAAGTAATATAGTAAAATAATAGTAAAATAAAATAAAATAATAATACTAATACTAATAAATATAATTATAAAATAAAATGAAATTAATAATAATAATAATCAAAATAATAATAATAATAATAATAATAATAATAATAATAAAAATAAGAAAAATAAAATTGATAGTAATTGTAACAATAATAGTAAAATAAAATAAAAATAATAATAATAAAAATAAAAATAAAAATAACAGTAATAATAATAATTATTATTATAATTATAATTAATAAAATAATAATAATAATAATAATAATAATAATAATAAATAATAGTAAAAATAAAATAAAATTAATAATAAGAATAATATTAAGTGTGCTGTATTTAGAAGAAAAACTCTAAACATCTAGTCAAGCCAAAAAGAAGAATCATGGTAATCATAGCAATGATTGGGTCACAAAAGCCAAAAGAAGAATCAGATAATCATAGCAATGATTGAGTCACAAAGAGAACTCAATACAACGAAAATCACAAGCACACACATACTCTCTAAAATCACCTACTACAAACATCAAGAAATTAAACAATACAAGAATTTGATTCAGGAGAAAGCTTTCATGCATTAATATATAACACAATAGCATATAATATCATTAAAACAAAAAATTGTAGCTCTCCTAACCTGGTTTCCTTAGCTTATTTTTGGACTTGTTGTGAGTTCCCTTTTGATCACCATTGATCTTCCTTTGACTCTATGTCAATGCAGCTCCTTTCTTCCCTCAATCCTCACCTTACACTCTCAAATTTCGTATACCTATGGCTATGCAACAATAATAGTCCCTAAACCACTCTTTCTTTCTCTTAATTAGTCACTAATTGTGGTCTTAATGAGAGGTAAATGGTATAAAACGAAAATACCATTAAACTTGAGTTTAATTGTCATTTGGCAATTCTATGATGGTTTTCCAGCCCCCTTAGCGGGCTAGGGTTTCCTTGCCCTTTCACCTTCATGCCAAAACTAAAATTGACAAAAAGAAAGCCTAATTTGGTTCAACCAAGGTTTGAACCCATAACCATGCCAATGTTCAATTCAATACACAACCATCTAACCAATTCATGTTTCATGATGACTAATATAATTCTATGATTATATTATCACTCAACATGATCAAGCATATTGTCAAAATAATAATAAATTAAATAACACACAAAATGGCATACTTAAGACTTGAACCCACATCTTCTCACACAATTAAATACTCTCAACCATTTAAACTGGTACTTTTCCACATCACATCAATCAATATTAAATGTCATAAAAGCTCCCACTGTCCGCATTTATTAATTAATTAATTATTTAATTAATTAAATTTCACGGATCTTACAATTGGTAGAGCCGTCAAAATGGGTTATAACCCACGAGCCAATCCGGCACATCACGGGTTTGGATCAGGTTGGGTTGAAAAAAATTACAAATTTCAGTACGGGTTAAAAATGAACCCAACCCACTAAGAACCCGACTCATTCAGGTTGAACCCGTGATGAGCCGGTTTGGCTCACCAACCCGCCAACAAATTTTAAATATTAAATTAATATATATATATATATATATATATATAATATATATATGTATATATGTATATTATATACATATATACATATATATTATATATATATATATAATATATAAATATATATAATATATATTATATATTATATATGTATATTATATATATTATATATATATATATATATATTATATATTATATATATATATATTATATAT
>Ga0209589_1000786_pt1 | contig 47582 bp, 19 predicted proteins | sample CowpeawhiteBW_FD_187525 | JGI IMG/M metagenome (GOLD analysis project Ga0209589, IMG submission 187525) | Root nodule microbial communities of legume samples collected from California USA - Cow pea white BW (SPAdes) (version 2) | ecosystem: Host-associated > Plants > Roots > Nodule | place: USA...
ATTAAAATTTATGAAAATTAAATCAGGTAGGTTTTTAATCTTTTAGGTAGATTTTTAATTTTTTTCCGGTTAATAAATAGTGAATTATAAAATAAATTATAATAAAAAATAAAAAACTTATTAAGACATTTGTTTTCTTTTTACATCTTGAGTTACTCTGTGTATTCATTATTCACTTTCTTTCACGTCTCTCTCTTGTTTGAAAAAATCGTCAATTATTTTGTTCTCATTATCACCAATTTTTATTTTATTTCTTTTTGTTTCTATATCTATTAAAGAAATAACATTTTTTACAAAGATTATCAAAATAAAATTACAAAATAAAAAGAAAGATAAATTTATTACACATAATATGATTATCTAAATTGAAAAAAAAAATAATTAAAGATTTTATTTATGATTTAATTATTGACTAATTCAATAATTTTGAAAGAACAAAAGATAATCTTTTATATGTTTTATATATAAGTGATTTATGTTATAGTTATAATTATAATAAAGTATAATCTCATTTTTTCTATTAATTACGATGATTAAATATATTATTTTAGATCATCAATTATTATTCAAGATCGACATGGAACACAACAATGGGCTTTCTATTACTCATTTGTTGATAATCATTTTTTGTTAAACATTTATTGAGTACATGAACTCCACACTACCTAATATTATTATTTGACAAAAGTTACAATTAACAATTTGAGACCATGATTTAAATGTTTTAGCTACATGACTACATGACCCAGAAAAAAATTTATCTAGTGTGTTAAGCGGATTGTAAATTTCTTATTAGGTAAAAATGAGTGAAATGAATGATATATTGATAAAAAGGTTTATAAACTCATTATTTTTTTATTTTAAAGTTTTGATATGAAATTGGTATTTTGATTTCTCGTATGAGCTTATTTGGGACTCAATGTTGAATCGTTCCAAACTACCTATAGAAAAACCTCATAATGGTATTAGAGACTATTATTTATCTTGGTGATAATCTGAATATATACTATCTAAAGTAGATAAGAATTCTAAAGTTTAAAAATTCCTAATATAAAAAGTTTTTCATTTCCAACAAATGTATCCCATTATATATATTCATGTTTGAGGGAGAGATGTTCCGATGTAGAGAAATTCAGACTTGACAAATTGATAAAAATAACTAAAATATTATGGGCTCACTCGCATGCCACCTTCCGCGTCATGTTGATTTATCATTAATTAAATTTGTTTTTGAGATGGTCTTTCATCAATTTTCAGTTTTGTTTGACATCTTTTATCACTTGAAATTTAATTTCTATTCTTGCTTTAGTTATATACATCTCCTATGAAATTTCAAACATACTTGTGTTGTGAAATTTGTATTGAAAAAGCCGCAACGAAATGGGTTTGTAACCAATCCAGCCTTCTGTCTTGTAGTGCAACTTCCTAGAACAGTTCCTTCAATATCGAATGGTTTCCCAAACGTTGCATAGGAGCATTTTAGTTTTAGAAAAATAAAGTGTTTTTAAATAATAAAATTCCTTTATAAAATTTTAAAGTTTCGTGATTAAAATAATAAAATTATCATTATTTTAAAATATTGTCATTGCTAAAATACAATTTCCAAAATTCTCTCATAGTTATAGAAAAAATATATATAAAACAAATGATTTCTTTAGCGAATCAACCCATAGGTCCACGAACTATAAATGTCATGCAGTACAGGTAAAAAATTAGGGGGCCTTTCGGGTAGACCATCCCAGTCTACTTTTACGGATTAAATGCGAGACAAATCAAAATCAAAGAGACCAATTCTTGAAAACTGTAACCACTTGAGTGAGAAAAGTTTAACTAAATGTGGACTTATATTAAGAATCTCATCTTTTATGACAGAATTATGAAGAGCACTTTAATATTTAAGAAACCAAATTAAGTGTTTCATTGCCGGAAATAAATAGTATCGATTAAAAAAATGCCACAGCTTTCACTCCCGTACTATATACAACACTAATACACACAACACATAATAAGGTACTGCACATTTTACCATAACTCTATTTATTATTTAAAAATTGCAAAACTAAATAATTACATTATTGCATTGGAAACAACGAGGTAAAACTGAGTTAGTAATAATAGTAATTTATGGGTGTAATTCACTATACATCTATTTACCACTACGCGGAGAATATTGTCGCAGAACAAACTAAGCAAAGCGGAAACGCCATTGGCGTCTCACAAGGTTGTTTCTGGTTCTGGCTTTAAAAAGTTATGATACTCCAGTTGAGTCATCTCCCCTCCTTGTACTGGATCAAATTGGCATCTATAGAAGCTGCATAAAACCAAATCAACTGCAATTCATTAAATCATCATACATATGCGTCCATCTTCTGCTGAGATACGAAAAGGTCAAATAAACAAGAATTTTAGAAACAAAGCATAACTATTGATAAATGAAACACATGAACAAAATTATAAGAGGAAGACCGGGTGTTTCAGCTATCTTCATAATTGAATTAGAGTTAAATTAAATTTGGCCGTCATTAGCTTTCATCATATATATCTTAGACAATAATGACAAACTAAGAATTCTCTAGTTCAAAACAATGTTATTTCTTCACATCAACTCAGTACTTCAGAGTCCGGGACTCTACTGAATAACATGATTAAGTCTAAGATAAACAGAATAGCTATCAACAAGTAAACAGTATTGTCATTTTCCAAAATCATACCTTCCATCCATGCCAAGAATTATGACTGTATTCTTTTCGTGACCAAATGCAACAATGTAGTGAGAGCCCTCTTGTAAGCGAAACTGAGCAACCGACCACTCAGAATTGAAATACTTGGGTAACACTCCTGCAAATGCAAAGCAAGACAAAATCAACAAGGCAAGTGGAATTGATCAACACGCTCTAGCTGAGATCATAAATTATATAAAATTTCCGAAACCACAACACACTTCATAGACAGTGTTCGGTCTAAATAAATATTATGAAAATGAGGAATAATTTTAACAAATTTGGGGGCAGACAGGTGGCCAATTAAACGGATGAACAACTGCTAAAACTACATTTACAACGAAAATATTTTAATGGTTAAACAGATCATAGCAAACGGGTAGTACTTTTGACGTAACAATTAAAATAAAACATCCTTGACCCCAAAAATATAGTTCATATGTTCTGAAAATTAACATTGAAAATAGGGTGAAAAAAGGATCACCAGGGGGAACATTGCCTTACCTTAGAAAGAAAAGCAAGGAGTGTGATTTTATAATATTCCATTCACGACAGATGTAAACAAATCACCCCAATTCCAAAATGCCACCTTTACTACCCAGACCAGAAATTGAATGGCAAATGTACCAGCCCTTACGTATAGGTTTCTGAGGCAGGAACTTTTGAAGCCAAAATTCAACTATATAAGGATTAAATATTGTCTTAATAAGTTTAAAAACTATTTTTGCTTTGAATCCAACTTTTCAGTGTCCCGAAAAATTTAGAGAAATACTCCTAAATGGATCAGTAAAAATCACTTATATTAGCAAAATCTGATATTCAACCTGTTCTGATTTGAATTTTACTGTAAAGAGAGAGGTGTGATATGATTTGATAGGGAAATATCTTATCAAATATTTTCTATTATTAAATATTGATTTTGTTCCTTATTATTGTAAGCAATCCTTTCAACAGAACATTTATATAAAATTAATGTCCCACCAATTTCATGTAAATATAGTTATTTTTCTTTTACCATTATTACATATGTTCACTGGAATTAATTTATCTCTAAAACATTTGCAGTAAATTTTACTTAAATTTTCAACCATTACATAAATGAAATCAATTTCACCAACACTAGAAAAGCAAGCATACAATCAATTATGAACTCTGACACCAATCATGAGGCTCTATCATCCATTAATATCTTCTTGTTTGAAAAACAACCATAATCAATGTTACCAATTCAACCGTCACCCGCACAACAAAATAGGATTACCCATAAAAAAAGGTAAAAATCATTTTAGAAGAAATTGCTAATTTCACAAGTACAACATATACGATATAAAATGAAAAGAAATACTCTCGTAAAGGAATTCACCTTTAAATTTGCTGAAGGAGCGAGATGAGTTAGATGGGGTAATGGCAGTATCTGAATTGGATGCATTTTGAGGCTTTTCTTCCTCGGAGAAGCTAGAATTAACCTTAAGGCTGAATACATGGACAGTACCCTTGTCACTTGAGACTGCAAGCCACCGAGCAGTAGAAGAGAATGCCAAACTATAGATCTCAGCAACATTTGCACCCCTTCTCACCTAAACGTGACACCCAAAAAATTTATAACCAAGACAACCACAATGTTTCAAATCATCACATACTAAAGCGTGAAAGCAGAGAAAATAAACTAATATAGACATTTACTACCTAACCTTATAACTTCACCAACCCATGCAAAAATTTATGAATTACACACAGTAACCCAATATCCCGATTTAATCACTCACTTTATTCTATACCAGCACAGTCTTTGGAAATTACTCGTTGTAGGGACCACAGTGGGAATCGTTCATTAAGTGAAGAGGTTAAATCATAAAGATTGTACAAGTTGAAAGACCGAAGGAGTAATTTAAAACAAAGACAATTGAGAGAGGAGAAAACCAACAAAACACCACATACTTCCTGAAGGATTGTGCCCTGAACCGTGTCGAAAATTCGAATCAGCGTGCCCTTGGAGCTGGCGGTGGCAATTAACTGCCCATCAAGCGTGAGAGCTAAACAAGCAATTTTGGAATCATGCGCTGATATGAACTTTGTCTTCTTCTGCGAGTAGTGCTCCACGCGAATCTGACCCTTCTGCAACCCAGGGCATGCGAGAACGAGCGAATCAGACAGTTGCGAAACCGCGCAGAGACCCTTAGGGTTGGGATAGGTCTCAATCTGGTGCAAGAGATTAAGGTCCAGGAAGTTGTAGACCAAAATCCTCTGCTCGACGGCGACGATAATCCGATCGCGGCGGAGGCGGACGCTGCGAACCGCGGCGCGAGGGGATAAATCACCGATGCAGCAGCCCTCGTGGTCGTCCCAGATCATGACCTTGTTGGGAGGGAAATGGGGCTGGGGTCCGCCGCCGACGAGGGCGATGATGTTGCATCGGAAGAGCATCTCGACGTGGCCGATTCCGCCGCCGTCAAACTCGCGGCGGAATTGCTCGCTGAAGGGGTTGCAATTGTAGATGCGGAAACCGTTGTCAGTGGCGGCGGAGAAGCAAGCCTGGTCCTGGTTGAAGGCGAGGTGGAGCAACGTCGGGGGCGCCGCTGGGGACAATCCCGGTGGCGAGGAGGCGGGGGAGAGGGATTGCTGTGGCGATTTATGTTGCGGAGGCATGAGGGATTCGAAGTCGAGTGTTTGGGACTGGTCGGGGAGGAAATTAGGGTTTGGATTTGAACTGGGGGAGGTGGTGGGATCAGGGTTTGGCCATGGAGGAGAAGCGCTTGCAGAAAGCGTAGCCATTGAAGAATGAAAGAAGAGAGTGATCGATTTGGTTCAAATCAAAGGATTCAAAAACTGAAATATTCTCAGCTTCCTTCTCCCGCTAAGCACGCAAGATTATCACTCACTGCTTTCAGTATTACTTACTTAAATTACAATTACTTGCTTAAATCACAATTACTAATTAGTTTTAATCTTGTACGTTAATAACGGAACCCGCTGAAACTGAAAGAGAGAAAATCTACTTGCAAAGATGGAAACCGGGTCGGGTCACCTGTTCCTATGGAACCCCTTACCAAAACTAAAAATAGGTTCAAGTATCCGATTCGGGTCAACCCACGTAAATCTGAAAAAAACAAAACACTCGCCGCTGCCGGGGATCGAACCCGGGTCACCCGCGTGACAGGCGGGAATACTCACCACTATACTACAACGACTCTATGTCTTTTTTATACTAATGTTTTATTTAAAACAATAAAAAAGACCGCATAAAAAATTGAAAAAACCAGAGACGCCGTTGCCGGGGATCGAACCCGGGTCACCCGCGTGACAGGCGGGAATACTTACCACTATACTACAACGACCAGATGTCTATTTAAAGATTTTAAGAAATTTAGTCCACTAATAATTAGTTTTTGTCACTTCCAAAACTGATCATATCGTCCTATAATTTTACAGATACGTGTATAAATTCAATGTACATTGTATTCGTATGTCGCCTAGAAAATAATTTTGAGCGTATTAGAATTTGGTGAATTTTATTTCATTTGCTCTAAGATTAAATTATTTACATTTCCTTAATAATTTCGAAAAACTAAAGTTATATTATTTAAAAGTAATTTTGTGTAATAAACAGGTTTAAGTAAGTTGAAAAATTGTATTATCTGACTATATATGTATAATTGGTCTGCCTAATGTCATCAACCTGAGATTTAGTTCATGGTATGTTTGTTTTAGCACGCAACATCTCTTATACACTACTACAATTGAACTTTTTTGCTAACTAAATGACAAATTTTATTTTATGGTATACTTGTAATGTAATGTTTGTTAAATAATTTAAGTAAATCATAATGCATATGCCAACTTTAATTTATATATTATACATCTAGCATACATATTTTATACTAACATGCTGTAATAATTAGTTTATTTTTATAAAACGGATAAAAATTACTAATTTTTTCTTTTATTCCATAATATATGTCGAATGGTGTCTGGTGACCAATAAATTATAAGAAATGATTCACAAATTATATTTTCCATGTTTTATTTCTAAATTATATAGTTGAAACTACATATATATAAATAGATAACTCTTATTCACATTACTTAAAAATTCATTTTACGTCTTTGATGTTTCCCTTCCATTTATTTACTATTTTAGGTAATGAAAATGTGAATATGCTAATTGTTTATTTCATGTCATTTGCGAGTGAGTAAAGTCACGAATTTGTGAAATAGGTTATAGAATGACCATGCCCTATTGGAATCAATTCGGAAAAGCTTAAAATAAATTCTATATGCTTTGGAAACGATTATGGATTTTATTGATTTCAAAATTTTAACTAAATACATTTTATTGTTTATTAATTTTAATGACAAGGGAAAAAGAGCTATGTTACATTTTAATCTATTAAAATATTTTTTATTTATTACATTGTTCACATTTATCTTCAATTCTCTTCACTTTCACCTTTAGAATCTTAAGAACAAAATCGTAAAAAAGTTTTAGGTTCCAAAATGAATAATATTCCGAGTTTGATGATTGACTCTACCATTATCATCTCAACGAACTTAAGTTCAAAACCATAATTATATTTTAATATTAAGGATATTTAAATTATTTTATAGTATTTATTTATATGAAAATTTATGCAAGTGTGATAATTAACGTGTAACAAGTAAATAGAAATATTAAACTAAAGTCTAATTTAGATGTTCGTATCAAATTAATCATTTAGTATTATTATATTACCTAGCAGAATTTCTTAGGAATGTTGATATGGAAAATCAAACTATTATTTCATCTTCTCATTAGTATACTTTTTTTTTTTGCTTTTTTTTTTTTTTTTTTTTTTTTTTTTGTTATTGTGAAGATATTACTCTTCTTGATGATTAACATGGTGGAGAAAATCATAATAAGAGGGTTTCTGATGCAACAAGAAACAAGAAAAAGTATATTGTGCTAGCGTGTATTTCTTAAGGTAACGGATTCCTATTGTACTGCATTTGAAAATAGTGTGCAAGATCTTAGCATCACCCTAGGTATAACCAAAGGCATAGATAACATAACTAGCAAACAATCCTTTTCTTTGTTGCAGCATTGAAGAAATCAATCACATTAAACCAAATAAGTGCAGAGACCCACATGTAGCTGCACAATTTATTAGAATCTCTGAGAAACTCCAAAACCCGTATTTAAGCTTCTTTAGTGTTTACCACTGGATTGTCTGCGACAATCATGGATATCAAAACTATTGACACGTTATGTTCTGACAAAACCATGAAAGGTGTCGCTTTTCTTTTCCCATATCCCTTTCACATATATTATACATGCGATGCTTCTATTCTGTTTTCCGAATTTTACTGTGTTTTTTTTGGCTATATCTCTAAGGAAGAAAAGCCCCACCAAGTCATTACACATTTAAAATCAAGTCCTTCTCATGGCTGTCCAAGGCATCGGTTCAAAAATGCACCTCCGAAGAATTTGAAGCAGGAGGTTATAAATGGTACATGCATCTTCTTTTGCCTTCAAAATCATCTCTTTCAAACAATAATGCACCAACCCAACATTATTACACATTCTGTTTTCTTATTTTAAGAATGAAATTTTAAGTTTAATTCAAAGTGTATAAAGCGAAGATTACATCTATTTATATACGATGATATGGTTTTATCGGTTTTTTTTGTATTTCGAGATCCATTTGAATTTAAATTTGTAAAAATGAGTTCTTTGAATTTTTTTTGCAAAATAGGGTCAAGTTGTTGGATGAACAACGACATTACAGGTAAAGTTGTTCTCTATCTTGTCGGGTTTTTTTTTTTTTTTAAATAAGCAAAATCGTATATGGGAGGTCAGTTTCTATTCATGTCAGAAGTGAAGTGTCCTCGTACATGACGACTTCACTTTTTAATTTTTTATGTTGTAGTTTTATCTTATTTGTATTCACACAATAAATTTTTGTATACTATTAACCGATAAAAATGATCTTTAGTATATGCTCAAACAATTACAATTAAAAGTTATTAAAGTCATCATATTTCATATATAAACAAATATAAAATTGCAACATTAAACAAAAAATTGAATAGTAAAATCATCAATCAAGAAACAACTTCACTTTTTACATATAACATAAACTGTTATGTATGAGGACAATTTTTTCCTATTTTGCGAAAAAAAAATATCGATGGAACCTATTTTACATATTTTTGTTCAAATGTACCTGGAATACAAAAAAGACGGTTTTATCTTTAGTCTGACTTATAATTCTCCGACACACTTTTTGTTCAAACGTGTTGCTCAAATGAACGTGCACGTAGGAGCCTGTCAATTTACCCAGATGGGAACAAAAAAGAGGGTGGTAAAGATCATGTTTCTATTGATCTGGTGCTGGTGGACACAAGCTCGCGGCCTCTTGACTGGGAGATCAATGCCATTGTAAATTTTTCTGCATATAATTTTATTGACGATGAATATCATATAACTCAAGGTACAGTTCAGCTGAGTGGTATTTCAATCTTTAATTTGTTTGGTGAAGTTTTTCAACATCTGAACTTCACAAGATGCTAACAAATTGAAAAACTCATGCAGATACAGATGTAAGGCGTTTCCATGTGCTGAAAACTGAGTGCGGTGTCACAAAATTCATCGACAGAAGCACATTTTACGACTCTTCAAACGGATATCTGATGGACGATACATGCGTGTTCGGAGTCGAGGTTTTCGTTGTGAAGAGCACCAACAGAGGCGATTGTTTATCAATGTTTGAAGGACCTATCCCCTGTTCTTACACTTGGAAATTCACTAACTTTTCCTCTGCAAAATTAGACAAGTACGAGTCTGAAACATTTGTCGGGGGAAACTACAAATGGTATGGTACTACATAAAAATGATATATATTCAGAACATTACTTGAGACCAAATGTGTGTGTTGTTTGACAAATATGTTTTTGTTTTGTTTCTTTTATCCTAGGAAGCTGCTTCTGTACCCAAATGGAATCGTGGAGGGAAAGGGCAACAGCGTATCATTATTCTTAGTGTTGGATGTCTCAACTCTACCCGCCAACACTAAACTCGTTGTTGAGAACATCGTGCGTGCAAAGAACCAGAAAAGTGATGAGAGGCATCTTCAAACCAAAGGCGAGGCCATGTAAAAGTGCTTTTATATTTGTTTATGCAGATTCAGATGCAACCTAGTATTCCTTAAACTTGGTATTGTTTGTTCTTGCAGCTTGTCGTAAGTTCTCGAACTCCAATGCAGCATGGGGTTCCCGACAACTCGTGGCCTTAGCTAAACTTAAAGACCCAAATTCTGGGTTTTTGGTGGACGATACTTGCGTCTTTGAAACTGAATTCACGATTCTTGGCGTAATGATGCCCCGAACTGATTGATTTCAGAAACCCTCTGTATTGTTCATGAAGTAATTTGTTTTAATATCTCACTTGAAAAAGCTAAACCCATTGTAAGTGTTTAAAGGAATTTGTTTACGTGAAACTAGCATGCACACATACGCGATAAAGTCTCTGTACACATATTTTAAATATGAATAATATTATATGAGTAGATAATAATAATGAAATATTATTAAATTAATAAAAATAAAATTATATTTATTAAAAAATAATATCAAATATATAAATAAACAAGAGAGAATAATTGTTGATAAATAAAGAAAAAACAAAGATAAACAATTTTATAAAAATGTTTGTAAAAATAACAGTCAATTTTTAAAAATTTAATAAATAATTATATTTTAAATTGTAAAATTGCTATTTTAAAATGTGGACAAAAAAATCATCTTTTTACATATTGGTAGATGAAATGCCTACCAAAAAGTATATTTATACAATAGTTTGGGAAGTTGTGTGTAAGTGAATTGTTGTTCATTCTCAATTGAGTTTATCGTGTGTTTTTTTTTTTATGGTGTTATTGTAAATTTTTGTCTTCAACAAATTAATGGAGTATAATATTTATTTTTGGAGACAGTTTCAGCCTGAGATGTTAAAAATGAAGCATAATCATACAATTTCCATTTTATTTAAAACATAATTATAAACTTTTAGATGTACCAAAATAATATAGACTGATTTTTATCGCGAACATTTTATTTTTTGTGAGAAGAAAATCTCAAATACCTTTATTTTTATGAAATGTTGAATGCCTGTCAACAATTAAAATATTTCTAGTTTTTTATTCTATAATATAAATATTAATATTTTTCATAAAAATTCTGTTTTTCAATATATTTTAACTTTGACTTAATAAAATTTCATTTTTTTCTGCTAATATAATTAAATTTATTTTCACTTAATTATGCATGGATAATACGTGTATCTTTAAATCTTAATATATCATAATCACAATTCACTAGGATACTAAATCTTCCATAAGATAATTATTATCTGGATTCTACCATTTACAATTAGACATCAAGTACACGTAAATCAGAATTACTCATAATTAAAAATAAAATATTATTTAGAATATAATTATTTTGAAATACAAAAAAAAAAAATCTAAGTAATCACAAATTAAGATAATATCTCAAGGCCGAAACAAGATTGAATTTGAGTTGTTATCAAATACCACAACCTTCTTTCTTAAAAAGCTAGACACTCGAATTATAATTCTCGTCGTAAAAGTTTTAACTTTTATTATTAGAAAAAGAAAAATGTTTGGTTGACATCGTAAAATCCTAAAACATGGCATGTTAGAAGTGACAATGTTTTAAAATAATGAGACTTTATTATTTTAATATTAAAAAATGTTAGCATAAATGTTTCATTGTTTTAAAAGTATATTATCTCTTTAAAAATCATTTGTTTAGAGATGATTCTTGTCCTTTGCTTATGTGATTGAAGATGTAAGACCCTAACAGTGATCCTCGTAGTGAATTCTTCAATTTGAACTAACCAACTTCTTCAGTCGTGTATGTTAATTTTCAGTCGTTTTTCTTGGTCTTCTCCTGATTTTTGTTACATGTGAGTTTTTTCGGTTGCATATGCCTTTTTAGTCTTCTATACGAGTTTTTGTTGATCAATGATTATAACAGTAAATCCTAATCATTCTTTTTGTGATGTTTTTATTGTAGATAAAACATCTTATAGAGTTTGAAACGTTTTGGTGTTTTTATAACTGTTTAAGTTGGAAATCAAGTAAGGGAAGCTAGTTGTTATCTGTATGTGTGAATTTCATAAGTTTTGATAATTTTGCATGCTTATGTTTGATGGTGATTTGGTGATGAAATTGAGTTGTATGATGAAACTTGTTGGTCTGTATGATTTTTGTGTTTTGAATTGTATGATAAATGGTAAAATAATGTTGTTTGATTTAGTGATGATTCAAAGAAATTAGAATTTTGAGTCCTTGATCAAATTGGTACTAGCTCTAATGTTTTAAAACCGTTTTGAACCAAAATCATAGGAGAAGAGTACCAAATTGAACAATAAAATATGTCTAAAATTCCCAATTTCACAAAGTGCATTTGTTGTCATCTCAAGTGGCGTTGAGCGACAAATTTCACTGTTGAGGGTTGTGACCACTACAAGTTTAGGAGCATTTTAGTTCCAAGGTGTTGAACGCCATTTTTTATGAGGCAAATGGTGCTGAGCGCTGAGTGTCATATGTCTTGTTTTGTCTGTTCTCATGTTTAGTTATTTTTAAATGATTTGTAGTTGGCACTAAGCATATTTATCAGCTTTTATTGTTAGGACTTGAGATAAAAATGTTGTTGTGGGTATATAAGATGATAATTGGTATGTAATGATGTGTGAGCAAGTTATGATGTTCAAAAAGTTTTAAGGAAAATTCTTGGTGGTGGTATTGATAGTGTATGCCTTGATATAGGAGATGTCAATAAGAAAGGTATCTTGAACTCTAATGATCATTCTTACTCAAATAGAGTATAATGAGTTATGTGGTGTGAGTAGCAAGAAATCATAGTCTTGAGACGTATTGGACCCTAGGCATGAACAAGATTAACCTTATATATGGTTGGGTGATAACCCCTTTAAGCTAGACTCTGCAAAGTTTAGGAACTATCACCGGTGCACACTTTTAGTGAATTCTATATTAAGAGTATGTATCCAGATAATTGAGTTTAGTGTCGGCTGTTTGTGTGAATTTAGACAGTGATATGATTTATACCGTGTTTATATGCTTTTTGCATGAGTTAATTTTATATACATATGGATTTTTTTTATACACTAGCTTATCATGTTTTGTAGTTGTGTTTTCTTCTTTTACGATAATCACCTCATCGGTGCGAGCATATGGAGTTGCAAATTTAAAGACACATAAGGAGGATGAGGAGCCATCAATCAGAGTAGTGAAAAGTCCCATAGAGTTTTAGTTTTGGTTAGTATTTTGTGTAGAGTTTGTTGGTTTGGTTTGGATGTATAAACGATATACTTTATAGTCACATCTTTTGTAAGATAATATTGATATATATTATACGCTGCATTATTTGTTTTGAATATTATGATGTTATAAACGCATGCATTACACGTTTTTCATCCAACTTTTTTTTTTTATAGGCAATGTTGAACTTCTTATATTTTCAAATTGTTAGAGGAGTTGCACCCACAACATCTCTCATTCTTTTCTTCTAACTATATCCCTAAATCATTCTTATATGTCCAATTGTGTATATATCTTATTTACGCAACTTTATGATATACACGACATTAGTTAATTAACTTCTTTATAAACTGAAGTTAAATATAAAGTTTACACAACTTTATGATATACATGACTTGTCATTTAAATAACTTCTTTATAAACTCAAGTTAAATATAAAGTTAGATATAACCAAATGTTTATATTACACATTTTTAGAAAAGTAAAGTATTTGCATAAAATGAATCCAAGACATTTTTTTAAAGAAATATTACATGCACACACTTAATTGCGGTATATCTTTTTTAGAACATAAGAAAATAACATATTTAAAAACAAACATTCAATGAATATTATAAATCCTTTTAACTATAATTTGTCCAAATAAATACTTAACGTATAAAATATATTCACAATCAATAAGCAAATTAAATTCTTGTTTGTATCTCGCATCTTATTTTTATACTTCATTCTTAATTCTTAACACGTAATAAAAAAAAAAGATACGTTTTATTCAATTTTGATCTACATATATAAATTAATACACATTTTTTTCTTACAATTTAGTGATCTACATATCACTAAATCATTCATATATCTTCAAATGTGTATGTATTTTATTTACATAACTTTATAATATAATGAGTTATCAATTAAATAACTTCTTTATAATATCAAGTTAAATATAAAGTTGGTTAAAAACTAAATATTTACATTACACATTTGTAAAGAAATAAATTATTTTCATAAAATAAATCCAAGACATTTTTTTAAAGAAATATTTTATACACACACCGAATTACAACATATCTTTTTGTAAAACATAAGAAAAGAACATATTTAAAATAAACATTCAGTGTATATTATAAATCCTTTTAACTATTATTTGTCCAAATAAATACTTAACATATTAACAATCAATAAGCAAACGTAATTCTTATTTTTATTTCATATCATATTTTTATACTTTATTCTTAATTCTTAACATGTAATAAAAAAACAAAGATATTTTACTGTGAAAAAAATATTTTTATAAAAAAATAAATATACATTCTATTCAATTTTAATCTAGATGTATAAATTAATACACACATTTTTTTCATACAATATAAATCAATATTTTTTTATTTTATTAAAATAATACGTATTTGCTATCACTTTTCTTTTCATTCGCATGGCCATAGTGTCCATGGTGTATTTCATTTTTTATTTTTCTCTTCATTTCGCTATATTTCGTTTTTAATATTTTTCTTCATTTCACTCAATAAATTAATTATTAATCATTAGTACGGGAAATCCTTTACCATTCCAAAGAGGTACGGTTTTCCCAATGGATACAATGCACACGCGTTTCATCATCACATCTTATTCTCTCTCATACCACTTCAACTTCACTCAATCAGCTTACGCAGCACGCCAATACAATACGCGCCATCTAAACCACTTCCCTAATCAAAGTCAAAATCTCACCGTTCATCATACCATATCTTCCTCAATCAACAGCCAAGATCCACTTAACAAAATTGCTCAAGTAGACTTCCCCACACGGAACTCCCTTAAAATTGAAAAGAACCCGCGCGATTTTGAATTTCTCTGCCACTCCGTACTCCACTAGCTTATTTTTAATTTATTTATTTATTTTCCACAAATTTCATTATCATTTTATATAAATATAACTGTGTCTTTTTCTGCAGGTTGAAGTAAGCTAAAACACTGTGATTCATCGTGATCGTGGTGGTGAAGACGAAGATGAAGAGGAGAAGCAGCAAGATTGGAAAGAAGCAGAGCAGGAAGATGAAGGGCGCGTTGAGTAACAGCACCACCAGGCACTTGCAGCTTCAGCTAGGTCAAGTCTCCCTCATTCCTCTCAACCAACCATCTTCTATCACTTCTTCCGCGGTTTCTCGCTTCCAGAACCTTCTCGATTCCGAACCTCCCAACGCGTCTTCATCGCGCGTTCCGCTCACCGACGATGCCGTCGCCGTCGTCGACGACAGAGACTGTATTCTCAGCCAGGACTTCTTCTGGTACTCATCTTATTATCCCTATCGAATTTTTCAATTTCGTTTCCTCTTTCGCTCACACTGTTCCTTTTTTGTTCCTGGCAGCACTCCGGATTACATCACTCCGGATAATCCGCATTCTTTGAATGGCTTTGATTGCGATATGGTAATGTATTTCAAATTGCTAATGTCGTGGTTGTTGCCGTTGCATTGAAAATGAATTGTAGCTTATTAGGGTTTCTGTTTTGTAGGATACTCCCTGCCCCAAATCGCCTGAGAAGCTTAACACTACGAAGAGCAAGAGATGCCGACCAGGTAGAATCAGTCGCATTTTATTGTGCTTTTTGACAATCTATTACCTAGTTTAATGTTTCTGGCATTCGTATTTTTTTACTAAGAGTTTGAGTTTAAAAATCCATGTAGTGCCTCACTTCGTCAGCGTAATCATTGACATATGTGTATTAGTCTTGACACGAATGACATGCATGCCAAGCGCGCTGTAAATGTTTTAAATCGCATGAAAAAACAAGTTGTGCATTGTACTTTTTTTTTCTTGTTTACTCATAGTCGGTTCATCCTCTCATGAAAAACATCGGATATGTATACTTTTCTTAGATGTTATGTCGGTTCGACCTCTCAGCCCCACCTTTTCTGGTGACCATCAGCCAGCTGTGGAACTGGGAAAAGATTCTGTTGCAGACGAATTTGCTTTTGAGAAAACAATAGCAGCTGCTAAACCAAATGGTCAGAATTACGTGTCCCAATCTGCAATTGCATTGCGTTTCGGGGTTATGCCTCCTCCTTGCTTTAGGAACCCATTTTTAAATAATGTTACAGACGAGGAGATTGATCCTTTTCGAAACCAAAGATTGAAATGTGCAGGTGTGATTCTAGTTAGTTCCTTCACTACTTCTTTTCAATAATCGTGGACAGGCTTTTGCTACCTGCACCATGTTATAACATTTGGCATTTTTTTCCCCCAAAATTATTGTAAATTTCTAACTACACAGTGGTGAAATTGCAGGCCTCTTCCCTGCAATCAGTGGTGGTGACGGGATTCCACGCTATCGTTCTGAGTTTCATGAAATTGAGGTATTGTGTTTTTTAAAAGGAAATTTTAACTTCTATTGATTGCTTGAATTGGTTTTAGCCTCTCTGGATCGATAACTTATGTATAACTTATCCTTTCCTTCTCAGCTAATTGGTGGAGGGAACTTTAGTCATGTTTTCAAAGTATTAAGACGACTAGATGGATGTTTGTATGCTGTTAAACGGAGCATCAGACCGTTACGCCTTGAAACAGAAAGGTACCATCTTTGAACTGTTGAATGTTATTTTTTTCACATGTCCGGTCACTTACTATAATCTTCCGACATTGCAGGACAAAAGCTATGATGGAAGTTCAAGCTTTGGCAGCCCTAGGTTTATAACTCATAGTTTCACCTCTTGTTTTATTCTGCATAATGGGTTGTGTCGAGTTTGCTTTCTTTATTTTATTAACCTTTTGGCTCGTCAGGTTTGCATCAGAACATTGTGGGTTACTATTCTTCATGGTTTGAAAATGAACAGTTGTACATTCAGACGGAGTTATGCGATCACAGTTTATCCATAAGAAAATGCCCAGAGGCATTTACAGAAGCACAAGTGTTAGATGCCTTATTTCAGGTGAACTTTTTTCGCGACCATTTTTGAATGGACCTTGCTGTTATGCTTCGTTACACGGCATGTAGGAGTTATGAAAGCTGGATGTCTCACACGAACTACCTTCTGTTTACTATGATGAAAGTTCACTCACTGTCTCTTAGATTTTTATTCTGGTAGAGTCATACACAAGTTTCTCCCATTCCGTTGTGCTTATGCATATTTTTTGTTTGATTTGTTATGACATTGTCAGATTGCCAATGCTCTGCGATTTATTCACGAGAAGGGAATGGCTCATCTAGATGTGAAGCCCAATAATATTTATGTGAAGAGTGGTGTTTATAAACTCGGTGATTTTGGATGTGCGACTCTTCTTGATGGTAGCCTCCCAATTGAGGAGGGTGACGCACGTTATATGCCCCAGGAAATTCTTAATGAAAATTATGATCATCTAGACAAGGTTGATATCTTCTCCTTGGGAGCTTCTATTTATGAACTTATTCGAAGATTGCCTTTGCCAGAATCAGGATGTCAATATTTTAACCTCAAGGAAGGAAAGTTTCCCCTCTTGCCTGGTCATTCGTTGCATATTCAAAACTTGCTCAAGGTAATACATTGTTTTGGTTTAATGACCAGAAAACTGTTAACAATTCACTCCCTCCAATGGTTTTGTTATCTTTCAACACAACACGGTGGATTTCTTGCACGAGTGATGGGAAGTCTAGTTTTTGGTTTGTGGTTTACTTTGGTCAAGAAACTAGGCATTCACACGTAAAGGAAATTAGAATTCCATTATCATACGTTTACTTTACTACTAATACTTCTATACTCTGGTGAAGTTTAAGTTCTACTCTAAAGCTTCAGTATTTATCGTTGCGTCATCCAGCATTACGTCATTTAAATTTGGAGGATTGTTCATTTTGCACGAACAGAATTTTGTGATAATCTTAGTGTCCAATATCTATGTATTGTTTGTTCTTTTGATATTTATCTTCATTTCAAGTTTTTTTTTGTCCTAAATAACATTGTTTAGATTTTGAATTTGTAATTTTAACATGTTTATGTTTATTTTGGTGATTCAGGTCATGATGGACCCTGATCCGGTTAAGCGGCCTTCTGCTAGAGAATTGGTAGAAAACCCAATTTTTTGTAAGAAGATTCAAAGAACTGCGTGAAGTTAACCACGAATTATTTTGCTTTTGGGTTGAATCATATATGATCGGTCTTGATTGTTTCATGGCCAATTTTGTGAAATATCTTTTTCAGATATATATGTACACCAAACATTCTTGAGAATGGAGCAAAAATTGTAAATTTAATGGTCCAATTATGCATTGGATTTTACTAATGATGTGCAAATGACAATTGGCAAATAGAAAGCTCACTTTAAAATATTCAATTGTCTTTTGTTATTCCTGCTGTTATGAGAACATAAGTAGTGCTCAACTGCTTTGTTATTTTTAGGGAATTTGTTTGACATATATTCCAGGTTTTATTATGAATATCTTTTTATATTTTATATATTTTTGTAATTTTAAATGAGATATTTAAAAGTAATTCTTAAAAATAAATGTTTAATTTTAAAGTATAACTAGATAAAACTATAATGTCTTACAGAAAACAATTACAAGTAAATTTAAGTAAAACTAGTTTAAAACGCAATTTTAATTTGTAAGTTTTAAAAAATGTATATTAACCCATAAAATTAATCTTCAAATTAGTTTTTGAATAGTAATATTTTTTATTAATAATTTTATTTTAATGACTTGATTCTTAAACAAATCTAAATATACATTAGTATTAGTGGATTATGTAACATGTATATATTCATAAAAATATCTTCGGTATCCAATTATATTTAAATTCATCTAAATAATGTATTGTTTAATAAGGTGTAAAATTTTTATGATTAAACTGATAATACAGTGTTGTTTTGTAAGTTTTTCAATAATGTAAAGTGTTATTTTTTGGTTATAATAAATGTACAATGTCAGTACCAACTCATTTCTTTATATATTGATCTCAATTAACAAATCACTCGAGAAAAACATTTGAAATTAATAATTAATATTGACTTAGTCATTAGCAGGGACAAAACTTTCCACATTAAGATTGAATTATTTATTTTACATTCCCATTACTGAAAATTTAACGAAATTTCATTTGTATAGGTAGAGAGTTCACATTCAACTTCTCCACCAAATGTTTCTTTTACTAAATTTACCCAACCAACCATCTTCACTTCTCCATCATACATTTTCTACCTTAAAATTCATATTACTAATATCTCTATTCATTTATAACATTATTTCTTACATTCAAAGTATCTATTTTTTTTATATTTTATTATTTAAAAAAATGATTTTATCCTTTATTCTCCTTATTTACTTTTTATTATACTCTATCTAACTCTTCCGATTATAATTCTTTATTTTTTCCAACAAGAAGGAAATTTAGCCTCAGAGAAAAGAACATCAAATATATTACATTCCATTAAATTTTTCATTGTATGATAAACAAAATAATTTAATCATTTATGTTATTATTGTTCTCTTACTGATTTTTTCCTTTTTAAAATCAAATTGAAATTCTTTTTCATTGATTTATCTCTCTGCATATGCACCTCATGTGGATCCCATGGCATCGAAACACGTATACACGAAATCTCGTATATCCAACTTACTGATAAAATGTAGAACTCATAAAGAAACTGTTTTTGTAATTTCACGAAAAAACAAATCCCGATTTTGACTTTTAATCAAACATGTTTAAATTATCGGAGAGGCTTAAATTCCATTACAACAAGTTTAAAACAAATCACTACTGAAGTTGTTTTTTTTTTTTCTCAAATATTATTTTTTATGTAATAAAATACAATTTGATTGTTAATCATATACCCAAAAATAATTTATACTAGTATGAATAGCAGTGAGTGGTAATCATAAATAGAGAGGATTATAATAAAAATGTAATCCATAAAAGTAGGTTATGTGAAACTAAATAATATAATTCCGTTATTTTATGTACCGATCGATGTATACTTTTTGTTTTTTTTTGATACAGTTAATAAATTAGATATTTTGATAAAAAATAATTATTATAAAGGTTAATAGTTTTATTATAAATAAAAAAATATGTTTAGATAACTGAATTTTGAGTTTCGAGTAAAATTGGTTAAACAAACTAAAATAAAATTGAGGTAGGGTAGGATAATATATATATATATATATATATATATATATATATATATATATATATATATATATATATATATATATCAAATTTTATTTTTGTGGTGTCTAAACTTTTTTATAATTAACTAAAAAACATTAGTGGTAAAAAAGGAGTAATGATTAAATATTTAATATTGAAGCATTTACAGTAAAGAAAAACTTTCTACAATCAAACAATTCAAAATCACTTAAATATGATTTTTAAAGTAGATATTATACAAGTAAACAAATTTATTATAATCCACAATCATAAATAATGTAAAAGACTTATTATATACCATAAATGTATTTGAATTAAATTAAATTCTACTATAAAACTATCGGTTTTACTGTATATAATAATTTACTATTCAGGGTAAAAATGTAAAATACTTATTAATATAAGGGGTCAAAAAATTTAGACGACTAAATATTATGATATCAATTAACATATACAAAATCGAAGTGAATCTTTTATTTTTTGTAAAGATTATGTAGACATATTATCAGAAATAAAAAATTATGCAGTTATTATATTTTGAAAACTTCAACAAACTATTAAATAACTTTATTGCATCTTATCTCATTGGTATTTAAATTGCGTGAGTAAATAGTTGCTCAAAATAATATTTTTTTTGAACAATATATTAAGGTAGGATCTGATAATAGTGGAAGAAACTTTTCTTGATTTCATAGTTTAACCTCGGAAATTTTCCATTCTTTATTATTCTTCTTCTCTCTCTCTTTTTCTCTCTCCCTCTCTCTCTAGTTACGGACGCAGGTTTGCTGTCATGAGAAAAGAGCTATGTGAGTGATGTGATTCTACTAGGATTCTTCTTACCATGTTTCTACTGCTTCTAATTCTCTCTTCAAAATCTCTTCTTATTACTGTTATTGTTGTTATCAGTTCTTAGCAAGGTACCAAGGAAACAAGAAACACGTTGAAAATCGAGGTTTATTCCGAGACCCATTTCCCCAGGTCGATTTTTGCACGTGGGGCATCAACCTTCAAGCCTATTTCCTCAAGGTTGCATTTCCTCGTTCATTTCCAATCATTACTTTGCATGTTGAGCATTTCTCTTTCTCCGTGTTTTCACTGCCTTTTTTCAATGATTTTCTACTGCTCTCATAGATTCTATTCCGTTATTTGCTGCTCTTTATATTTTGATGCCTCTGCCGTTGAATTATGGTAACAGCCCCATTGTGATTGCTGCAATAATTTTTACTTTGCTCCGATTGTTTGCTTCCTATGATTGTCAAGGTCGTTTTTTTTTTCTTTTTTAAAGAAAAAAGAGAAACGGCAAGTTATATATACTTGGTATTCAGTTTTTTTCGATTTTGTAGATTCTTAATTCTCTATTTTTCTAGTGTTCAATCGCTAGTCAATCGGGTCATGTGTTGATCTGGATATTGGAATTGGATTTGGATATATCTAGTGCCCGTTGTGCTTGTTTGGATATTGGGAGTATTTGAGTGGTTTTCTTTGCACTGATTTTCATATAATTTTTTTTTTTGTTCAAAAGATTGTTGTTTCTTTCCACCGAGTAATTAGTAAACTTATACCAAAATTATGGAATTATATATGATGTAGTAAAAATATTAATTGATTTTTTTTAATTTTAATTTTGTGTTTAATGTACGAAGTTTAACATATGGTATTGTTGCCTCGATTAGTGTGTGAATGATTTGACTTCTTTGTCTTGATGCTTTATTATGATGTTGTTGTTCTAACTTTATTGCTCGTCACGACGAGCAAGAATTTGCTATTTTGCAATAGAGAAAGCGTATTATGTGGTAGTTATTTATTCAACTTACAATCCAGTATTGCAGATGGATTCTCGTTGCTTTGATGATTACAAAGACGACAGTGAAGGTAGATATGCTGAAGGGGTTGAAGATAAATTTGGAGATCCAGAAGTGGAGCCCCGTGTTGGGGAGGAGTACCAAGCAGAAATTCCTCCATTGATTTCAGCACCTTATCGTTCTCTGCTCGTAAAGCAGATAAGAGATTCAGAAATCACCGTCAACTTGCAAGAGTGTATTTCACTAGGGCTTCCCATTCCTCTTAAGTGGGCACATTGCGAATTTGAAAGTAGTTCTGGTTACGGGAGTTTAGGATCTATCAGAAGCGAAGTGGGGCCAGCTATTTCTGAGAATGAATGTTCGGAAACTAGAGTGGAACTTTACGCTGCTTCACGCGGTGAAGAGACACATATAGGAGGGTTCTCAAATTTTGAACCATCTTCTAAAAGTGTTGAGAAGGATGAGATGAGAGGGAAGTATCTTCTCCCTGGATTGTTGGACGATCAATCTTGGACAAATACTGAATACAGCAGTTTTCTTCTTGGCCTCTATGTCTTTGGGAAGAAGCTTAATTTTTTGAAGAGATTTGTTGGGAGTAAAAGTATGGGAGACATATTGTCTTTGTATTACGGAAAGTTTTTTAAGTCTAAAGAATATTGTAGATGGGCAGAGTGCCGAAAATTGAGAACTAAGCGCTGTATATATGGCCGGAAAATATTCACAGGATGGAGGCAACAAGAATTGCTGTCAAGATTATTTTCGTATTTGCCAAGGGAGTGTCACACTAGATTGCTTGAGGTAAGCCTCTGACATATTTCGGTGTATGCCAATCACTGTCATACAAAGTTTGGGTGAAAGGGTATTACTATATAAATCTTATCCTAGCTGACTAATGTTCTTTGAGAAATTAAACATGATAGAGATTTATTGGCATTGAAATTGCAGGTTGTGTTTGCACTTGTCAGTGTGGCTGACTTTTATATATTTGTTTAAAAGCTGTATTAGTTAGATGATGATTTTGTTTGGAAGTTAAATTTTTATGCTAGCCTCTGGAAAATTGTGTTGGACATTCTGTCCATCTTGTGAAAACTTTTGGTATCATAAAGTGTTTACCATCCTTTCATAAAGTGTTTCTGCTTATTTGTGAATTATCATGATGCTTATTGTCAAGTACCAATGGTGTATAAAAGAGATTTCAGCCGTTATTGGTTCTTTCATTGGTCATGAAAGCTGTACATGAATAGGCACGGTAACTAATCCATCAAGAATTTAGAGAAAAACTTGAGACTGGCAAATGGGTGTCATAATGCAAAGTTAGGTAATGTATGGATAATTGCCTGATAATCAGGCCCTTCCCATTCTCTGTTATTTGACACTTTATTCTCTGTTGATCCTCTCTGCATTAAATAATTTGATTTTGGTATTAAGGTTGAGTTTGCAACATTTGAGTTTCAGGTTACAAGTTGTCATAGTCATTCTATTGTTTTTAAGAGATTGACCTTAAATTACAGTGTTTCTATTCCCATGGAAAATGTGTGGTTGATCTTATAACAATATCTCAGTTCTCAAGCATGTTTCCTGTCCTGATTTTATCGCATTAAACTAAGTTCTTTAGTAGTAAATGCTTAGAGATAGGTATTTAGGGCTATCTACTTTATTTTCAAGACCACTGCATCTCATAATTAGCAGAAGTGCAAGATTCCTTTCATTGAAAAATTGAACTGTCTAGCAATGAGTTCAAAACAGGATTTGCTTACATGTCATTGAGTGGTTCTTCTTTGAAGTTAAAAAGATTGTGAACTTTTCCCTGGACATCTGTTGCTGAGATAAGTCTATTAGTCTCAATTTGGAAAATATTCACCAGAGTGAATTACAACAAATGTGTCTTACTTCACATTCTCTGAGGTCGCATGTGTTGATAATTTATTTTGTCCTAGTATTTGCATATTGGACATTGCCTACCAAGCACTTTAGTGCCTTAAATGTTCATTTCTGAAAAAATAGTTCACATGGCCATTATGCAATACGCTGCTAAACTGGTATTTCTACAAACTCGTGTATTTTCCTACCATAGAACAACGTCTCCTGAATTCCTGTTATGTTACTGCAGATTTCAAGGAATTTTGGGGAGGGAAAAATGCCTTTTGAAGAATATGTGTTTTCTTTAAAGGGTGCAGTTGGCATTGACTTGCTTGTAGCTGCAGTAGGTATTGGAAAAGGGAAGCAAGATCTCACTGGCACTGCTGTTGAGCCAACAAAGACGAATCACATCTTCTCTGTTCGCCCTGAAATACCAATTGGCAAAGCTTGCTCCTCTCTTACATCTGCAGATATAATCAAGTTTCTGACAGGAGATTTTAGGTTGAGTAAAGCTCGATCCAGTGATCTCTTCTGGGAAGCTGTTTGGCCTCGTCTTTTAGCAAAAGGCTGGCATTCTGAACAGCCTAAAGATGTTTCTGGGTCAAAGCAGTCTTTGGTTTTTCTTGTACCGGATATTAAGAAATTTTCAAGAAGGAAACTGGTAAAAGGTAACCACTACTTTGATTCTATAAGTGATGTGTTGAATAAAGTAGCATCTGACCCTGGACTTCTTGAGACTGAAAGTCAAGCAACTGAGATCAGTGTTGTAGACAGGGAAAAAACACCTGATAAACGAGACCTAGAGGGGGTGTCATGTGGGGAACAAGCTCAGTACCTTCAATCTCATCGTTCAAAGGGCAATCAAGATGTCAGGAAATTTACTATTGTAGATACCAGCATGGTTCATGATATGAATCAACGTAAAGTGATACAGATGAGAAGCTTACCTTCTGAAACTACGAATATATCTACTATCTCAAGCTGCTCTAGTGAATCTGAGAAAGATACTTCTTACGAATCAAAAGATCAGGTTCAACAAACTATCAAGGGTCATGTTGAGCAAGATAATGCTTCAAGTGCTATTGAAAACCAGGTTGAAAAATCTCATGTGTCAAGCTCTATTGATGAATGGGTCGAACAAGCTCACGCTTCAAGCCATATCGAAGACCTGGTTGAACAAGCTCATGCTTCGAGCCCTATTAAAGATCGGGTTGAACAAGCTCATGCTTCAAGCCTTATTGACCATCGGGTTGACCAAGCTCATGCTTCAGGCCCTATTAAAGATTGGATTGAACAAACTCATGCATCAAGCTCTGTTGAAGGTCAATTTAAACAAGCTAAGTCTGTGTATCCTATTGAAGGTCAGGTTGAACAAGGTAATTCCTCCAACCCTATTGAAGAATTCTCTGATAAAGGGTTGTGTATAGACTCATCAGATTGTACTTACGTTCCTGAGGCCCTCAGCATCAACAAAGACGGAAAATGTCATAGGTTTCATTCTGATTTGCATAATGGTGAGCATTTAAGTGAGATCAAAGAGCATCCCTTTATTCAAAAGATGACATCCGATTGCACAATTCCCTGCATCACGACAATGCAGAAGTTAAGAGCTTGTAACTATCAAGAAAATAGTCACTGCACTAAAAGTACTTCTGTGGATAGAAACTTTGATTTAAATGAACCAATCTCACCATCAAATCTGCAAGAAGCATCTGAGGACATGGTTTTTTCTATGGGTTCTGGCAATTTATCTTTACCAAATTATCTGGCTAAAGGCAGTCCGTCGAACATTAGCCATGAAGGTAGTGTCAGCGAGAACCGCCTGGTTAGAGAAGAGTCTGCAGAAAATTCTGAAACCAGAATGTTGATTGACTTGAATTTTCCTCAAGTTGCCCCTGATTTAGGACTTGAAATGGAAATGCCATCCTCTGGGGCCACACTGCAAAATGACAATCAATTTGCAAATGCATCATCTTCTCCATCTGAGATAACACAGTTCAATGCCACACAGGAGTTTCCGGATGGCAACAACGACCAGCATTCAATCCTTGTCAACCGTCGTCAGAGCACTAGGAACCGACCGTTGACCACAAAAGCATTGGAAGCACTTGAGTACAGATTTATCAACTCAAAGAGGAAAAGAAAGAACACAGAATGTTCAGACAATAATCCAAAGTCCAAGTGTGTTCGTGGAAGTAGTGAGACAATTGTTAGTGGCACTTGTGATAATGGCATTGAGGATTCTATGGTGGACACAAGAGCAGAGGAGGAAAATATTATCCAGGCATATAGTTATGGCATCGATCTTAATAGGGGCCCTCCGTAATTTGTGTAAAAGGTTAGACTAACTTCTTCTTCAGGGGCATCCATTTCATAAATATTTCTAGTCTTCACTCCATAAACTGCTTATAATTTCATTGTTTCAAATGTATCCATAAATCATAAATATACATGAAGATCAAAGTCATCTGTCCATATTCACTTATTCTCTTTATCTTTTTTCAAGAATGTTACTGGTATGATCAATGATTTGAAGAGGGATTATTGATGGGAAAGCTCTAACGATCAGAATGAAAGTAAGGGCCAGTTTTTAGCTTTATATCACTTTTTCTTAAAAAAAAATATTTTTGCTTAGTTAATTTTAGTTTGGGATAGAGCTCAAATATTTTTTTCGATTTCTCATCTATGAGTTTTGATAGAAAAATTCAATAAAATAAATTGTTGGTCAAGTTTTTTATGAAAAGAAAACAAGGTATTAGAGGAATCCCAAGATAAAACAAACTGGTTGTTATCATGTGAATCTTTAATACCAAGCAACAAGCCTTTTCAGAGTTTTGTGATATTTATTAGTGTCTTCACTGTGTAATGACCAGATTTAAACCTACTTTGTTTAGGGTGAGAGGCCAACAATTAGTATTATGTGAACATCTATGTTAAATATTGAATTGAATATAAAAAGTGATCACATCAATATCTGTGCTAAATATTAAATATCAACAGTTAATAAATTCACAAGAAAATTAAAAAAATTGAATTTCAATGATAATAAAGAAACTCAAAATACAACAAGAGTTTTTATTTTCTGTATCTTCTTTATTACATTTATGTCAAAGTTAAACTCCTTAAATGGTATGAACTCTACGAATAAAGAAACTGGGTGCGTATTCCTTATTTTAGGTACCAAAGTGAAAGCATGGTTGTGTTGTCGTTGTAATTGACAGCTTGAATTCACATGTCTCTTCAATACATAAATAAGTAACAAAAAAACACATTTCATGTAAAAAAAAAAAACTTATTTAACTCATTACTACCCACAAGTATGGTTTTACAAAAAATAAAAAAGAAACTTAAAAGAAATAATTACAGTCATATGAGATAAGATATGCAACTAGTTCAGTGCTATAGTGTTTTATGCTAACATGTAATTTAATTTAATGAAAAATATCATCACTGTACTAATACAACCTTCTTTTTAAGTTAATCAAAACATAAATATTGCTTTTCTTTCTTAAAAATAGTGATTATTATATTTTCTGGTCTGATGATATTACTTTAGTCTATAATATTGTTAAGAAAAATATTCTTATAAGATTTTAAAATAATTTTTAATTAAAATGTATTCTAAAAGGTTTTTAATTTACTAACTTAATATTGGCAGATTTCTCTAAATATTTACTTAAATTTAAATATTTTACTGAAATAATAGCTAAAATAAAAACTATGGAATAAATTATGTTTGTGTATACATATACAGGTATATTCATATAAATCATATCAGTACATATATTTGAATTAAATTTCAAAATATATTTAATAAATTAATATTTAAAGCAATAATATTACAGTATGTTAGTGTATACCCAAATTTATTTATTAGATACTATTTTTTTTTTAACAATAGACTTTAAATTGTATTTCATTTAATATGTAAATATTAGCATTACTTTTGTTAAGTTCAATAAATGTATTATACTTGATAATTTACTTAAAATTAATTATTCAATATATGCAAATAATATATATATATATATATATATATATATATATATATATATTATTGAGGAGATAGCTTCTATATTCAAATATAAACAGAAAAGACACAGTTGAGTAAACTATTAAAATATTTGTTGTGAATTATTTTTTTAAGAAATAATAGAAAAGTATTATGCACACTAGTATCTATCTATCTATCTATCTATATATATATATATATATATATATATATATATATATATATATATATATCTATCTATATATATATATATATATATATATATATATATATATATATATATATATATATTATTGAGGTCTATATATTTTAATTCATTAAGTAAAAAGACGGTGTATTATTTTCCTTTTTGAGGAACAGTTATATAAAGACATTCTGATAATTACTGAAAATTTTAAATAGAGAATAAAATGACATGTGTAATTGAATAATTTTTCTTTTAATATATAGGAGGAGATGGTAGTACAATGTTTGCCTATCTTTAAAAAAATAAATTACTCAAATATAAAATATTAAAATATCTTGAATAGAGACTTTATTATTGAGTATATTAATTGTGGATGACCTATCTTGAGTGTATCCTGAATTATTAATTGACGAATTTACAAAGGAGGCACTCTCACACAAGAATGATTCGTAATTGTGTCATGATATATATTCTAGCCTACATAAAATAGAAAATCATTCACATCATTTCCCAACTCAGAAAACTCCACGCAGCTTGATCAACGACTAAATAGTAAAATATGAAAAAAAATTAATAGTTATTAACCTAATCAATGCATGTCCATATCAACAATATTACTTTTATGTGTTACCTATCCTTGGATAAAACATAAACAAACTGTCAGAAAACTATGAGACATCCTCATACCAAAGAATTATTCACAGTTGTCTCCCATGTTGGTTTTATCTATATAGCTCCTTTGTCTATGTCCCTTAGCAACCATATCAATTATTTATTATCGATAAATTATACTAACCAAAATTCCATATAATAAAAATAGTTTTTTCATATCATACGTGTGTCACTAAACTATTCAATTCTTTTGTCAAAAATCAGCTTTTTTCAAACAAATTAACTGATTATCTTTATAAAATTTATTTTCTTAGTTATTATTTTTTAACCTATATAGTTTGATTTGGATAAAGAAGGTGAATAAAATAAGACGGTGTTGGTGTTTGGTTGTGTGGGATATAAATATATAGCTTACGTAAATGTTGGGAAGCTTTTGTCGTTACGTTGTTGTAAGTATGCATGCATCGTGAATTATATCGACCTCTGCATCGATAATTTCTTCGCTGTCTTTTTCGTCGTTTTATATATTAGTTTGATACGGAGAAGAGAATTTGGCATGGCAAAGACTTCAAAATATAATTGACTCAAAATTTGAAGCTTAGTTCATTCTTCATATTCTACTTTTTGTCCTTTTTCTTTTCTTCTCCTTTTACATTAAGCGTGTGGGAGCTGTAAAAAATAAACTTTTTATTGGCTTAAATAATTACCTTTGTATTTACTATAACTTACAAATATCTACGCAATATCACACTTTGTTGAGATTTAGAAGAACAATCTTCAACTGAAATTAAAATTTTATAACTAATATCTTGAAAATATCTCTAATTAATTTCTCTTTTTCTTTTTTCTATTCACATTTCACATGTGGACAATGAAATATTTTGTAGGCTTAGGATACTCTTTGTTAATGTCGTTGCTCTTAAGCTTGAATCTAGGTTAACTCGGTAGCAACCCTCTTTTATGTCATTGGCAGCAACTTTTTTCTTTTTAAATGAAGATATACTTCTTGGTATGGGTTCAAGTATGAAGCATGGCACTGGTTTTCTCTTGTTATCAGTGCAACTTAATTCAAGTTTTAAAACACTAACATGAAGGTTGTGCAGTTAAACACATTGCTAAACATAGTGAACATCAATGCTGCTTTCATAAAGTCAAGTAAAAATATTTTAATACCCATGAAATGTTTAGTCCAATTTTGTTATATATATATAAATAAACCTACAAAAGAATTTATGGTTGAAATTGCACTATAAAAATCAGAGTGTCATGCAGTTTTAAGACAGAAATTCAAATTTCGCAGACAAATAAACATTAAGGAATTAAAAGGGAATTAAGTGCTGTTTACGATACTACAATAATAGCGAGAAGCTCGGGGGCATTTACATAGTTGTCTTCACATAAGCATTATATATAATTATATAAGGCCAAAGAGCACCAGCTTCCAATATTGGTATCATGTTTCTAAGTCCTAAACACAAACCAAAAACTCTCTCAGCTTTTGTCTTCCTCTAGAGGGAGAGTGGATACACCAAAAAACAAGCCACAGCTTTTAGTGAGCTCCATCACCAATACCAGAAAATACAAACATCAGAGAAGACACACAGAACCTTCTATTAACCTCTCACACTCTCCTTTCCCAATGTCAAATGTTTCAGGTGATGAAGGAAGCTTCTCCTCAGGAAACAATGGGGAAGAAGTTCTTCAAGAAACCCAACACCAGCAGCCACAAAACCAGCTCCATGACTCTACTTCAGGACCTTCTGCTGCTTGCAATACCAATGCTTCAACCAATCAACAAACCAAGAAGAAAAGAAACCTCCCAGGAACCCCAGGCAAATATACTCAACTTCAGTTTTCTTTCTTTTTTTCTTTTTCTGATTGTAATTGCAGACTGACAAATCAAGTTTTCATGTTTGATGAGTTCATTTTTTGCTTTCATAGTAATGTATAGTTTAGTTTCTTTGCTTTGCCGGGTATCCAGCAGAAAATTCAAATTCATTTACTTTATCAGAATCAATATTGAATTAGAGAAAGGTAATGAACTAGTGATAACCTTCTATTGAGTTTAAAGAAGTCACCATAGATTCCATATCCTACTCTGTTAAAAAACTGATATTCAAAAAAACCAACCATGTAGTAAATATTGCTGAAAGGATTAATCTTGACTAAAAAAAACTAATAAGTAACAGTAGACAACCTTGTATTTTTGCTTCTGGCTATGGCTATCAAACTAGGGAAGTTAAGCAGAAAGCGATGTGGAAAATGGAAAAAAAATGTTCCTGATTCGAATTCTATGCATGGTATCATACTATTTGTGAAATGTTTTATGTGCTGAGTGTTTCTGAGTTTTCAGAAGTAGATGGTATCATAGTATTTGCTAATGGATATGTTTTATGAAATAGACCCCAGTGCTGAAGTTGTTGCTTTATCACCAACCACATTGATGGCAACAAATAGATTCGTGTGTGAGATCTGCAACAAAGGGTTTCAGAGGGACCAAAACCTTCAGCTGCACCGCAGAGGTCACAATCTTCCGTGGAAACTGAGGCAACGAACAAGCACCGAGGTGAAGAAACGTGTGTATGTTTGCCCTGAGCCATCATGCGTGCACCATAACCCAGCTCGTGCATTAGGAGACCTCACTGGCATCAAAAAGCACTATAGCCGCAAACATGGCGAGAAGAAATGGAAATGTGACAAGTGCTCTAAGAGATATGCAGTGCAATCTGATTGGAAGGCCCACCAGAAAACTTGTGGCACCAGGGAATACAAATGTGATTGTGGAACCATATTTTCCAGGTACAAACTCCTTTCTTATTCAATTCAAGTGGTTATTATGAACTTTGCACTCTGTATTAGAGATGATCTTAACTCTAGTTCTGATAAAATTGTAACTTGTGTAAGTTTTCATTTTCACCTTGTTCAGACAACTGAGCAGTTAAAAGTTAAAACTATTAAAATGTCCTGGTAGATGTTTGAGAATATGTCTACATGGTGCAGGAGAGATAGTTTTATCACTCACAGAGCTTTCTGTGATGCATTAACTGAGGAAAACAACAGAGTGAACCAGGGTCTGACAAGTGGCATGCCACCAAACCTGCAGAGTCAAATACCGGATCTTATGTCTACCATGCCTCTGAACACTAGTCCCAACACAGTATATGACCCTAAGAACCCACTGAAATCACTCCCCCAAGAACTTGTCCCAATACCATTCAAGTCTATGAGCATGGGAGGGGGCATGTTCTCTACCAATGCAGGTGCACTTTTTGGTGGCCCAAAAAGCATGTCTCCCTCTTCTTCCAGCCTCCAACTGGGTTCCAACACCTCATCAAGCTTCAATTACTTGCAAGACAACAAAAACGGAGCACTAATTGCTGCCTCAGCTCAGATGTCTGCAACAGCTTTGTTACAGAAAGCAGCCCAAATGGGTGCCACTGCAAGCAATACCATCAACTCCCCCATCATGCAAAAAGGCTTTGTTAGTAGCACTTCTGCTCCTGATCATGTTTCTTCCACTAGGCCACCGTATTCCGGTGCCATGCTGCAGCACAACAACTCCTACGACCATTTCTCTCCACAGCCTGATCTGTCCAACATGGCTGGGGTGAGTGGTGGAGGAGCATTCATCAACCAGTTGTTTCATAAAGGACAAGAAATTTCACAAGTTTTTGACTCCAACACTGCCGGGTCTGCTATGAACGAGGTGGGAATGTTCAGCCAAATGCCCCTGGGGAGTGATCACAACCACAACACTGGATTGATGAAGAATGTTGAACAAGAGGTTAGTAATTGTTCTGGTTTGATCCATGGAAGAGATGTGGTTGAAGGTAACCCGATGCAGCCATCAAGGTTTGGAGGCAGTGACATGACAACTGTTCATGACTTTTTGGGCATTGGTGGTTCAACTTCTAGAGTCATGAACCATTTTCATCACCATTTTCCACACCAGGATTCAGCTATGGAGGAACCCATGTGGGATGTTTGAGAACAGATTTTTATCATGTATGCTTCTAATTATACAGAATTAGTGTTGAACGTTTTGATGGTTAGAACTGGAATTGAAACAGATTATCTACTCAATTTCAATGCAAGTTTACCTTCTCAATCAAAGTTAATCCCAAACTCATAAATTTACTGCACTTGTCTCTCTAACTGATGAAGTGTGTTCATTAAAATGAACAATAAAATAAAAATCGATTTAGAAAAGCCATATTAATCTCTTCATCCTCTCTTATTCTCTATTTTTCTTTAATTTTTAAATGATCATATTACCATTAAGTTGTAAGTTGTCACAAAATGAAAAAAAAAATCCTATTTTTATAAAAAATATGCATGTTCATAGTTAATTTTTTCCTATTTTGAAATGAAATTGGTGAAATTAAATGATGTTGAATTTACTTTCTTAATTAGGGTAAGAATATAACAGGGAATACCCATATTAATTAAATGACATGAGATTTCTAGTTTCATAAGTACTTTGGAACTTAAGATGAAATATACAATTGTATTAAATATTTGAAAGAACTATAACCGTTCTTCTTAATTAAAGAAGAATTAAAGAAGGTTGGGTGAGTGGGTATAACATAGAAAAGAGGAGATGTTGATTAATATATATATATATAAAATAAAATAAAATAAAAAACTAAACTAATCTTCTTCATGTATTTAATTTACGATTGTATCCTACTTTTTTTTTCTCCTGATACCAATTCAGCTAATGGGCTTAAGAATTAGCCCAACCTACACAAGAAGGCCCAGGCCATCCTTTAAAAGGCCCATACGTGATGGAGGATGTTTTCGTCATTGGATACACGAATCACCGGCCACAAACCCTAACCCTAATTAGACCACTCTTCCTATTTAAACTCAGCATCCACCTTCTTTCTCTCTGCTTCTTCCTCGTCTGGGATTGAACTCTTCACTTTGGTGTGCGCTTTCATGCCTCTGCGTATTCGCGTCGGTATCTAACTATTTTCTTGTTTATTGTGTTTTGATTTTGAAGGCTATGATGTTGAAAACTACCTATTTTATGAGCGAACGGAAAATTGTTCCTTCGTGATTACAAAACTACCAATGGATCCTGCTGAGCCTTTAACTGTAAATCATTTTTTATGGTTTTTCCTTTTTTTTTATTTTTTAGTTGGTTTTAGAATTTAAAGAATTGTTGTCGTTCTTTTGAACTTTTCAAATCTAAAGAATTTTCAAATTCAAAAAAAAATATAGAGAAAGGAGTAATCACGCAGGAGAATGGAAAGAGCCGTTGAAGTGATGATATAATATTCGGAATTCATATATGTCGAATTAAAAAAACAGACTACAATTATCTGATCTCCGGCTTAATCAGTCGAATTCGATTCTAGGTTAATTAATATTGTTTAAATGTTATATTTTGATTAATACTTAACATAGTTTTTGTTTTTCAAAAAAAATATTTGACTAATAAAATATAATAAAATAATGAAAGGATGAATTGAGATTTTAGTTACGGGAAAAAAAGTCTGATTAAATCCCTGGGAAAATATATTAATTATGGGAAAATATATTAATTACGGTACAGTATTAATGATTTTTGATTTAATATTTAATTGGTTTTAGAACTTTATTTGAATAATAGAATAAAACTTTACTGAATAAGGTTTTTATGTTATTGATTTTTCAAACCGAAGAAATAGTATAGTAACTCTTTTTTATTTCAAAATTTATTTTGTATTTTTATTTTTAATTTTAGTAATCATACTACTCTTAAACTGAAAATAAAATAAAAAATAATTTTAATATCCAATAGAAATAAACAAAGTGATATTGTTCACTGAACTAAACAAAAGTTTATGGGTACTTTATAACATTACAAATATATTATTGAAACTAAAAATAAATTTCACAATTTCATTGAATAAGATGTAGCTTTATTATTTTATGAATAATTAATTATAAAAGGAAAAATAAATTATTCATTACTTTTTAAATAGTAAAATTATTCAATTAAACGTGACAGTTTTTAATGATAACATTTTTCTGCTTCAGAATGAGCCAACTCTGATGAGTTGCCTGTAAGCAATTCAACTTGGATTTGAAGCTTTTAGTGCTATTGGATTCAACTTGGATTTGAAGAAAAATGTTGACAGCAGCAGGGGATTTTATAATGTTATTGTTTATGGTATAAACTTGAGAGTTAATTTAAAGATATTTAAAACAATACTTTTTAATTTGAATAAAATTCATTACACTTTTTAGTTTAACTAGATTTTATTAAAAATATAATCTCCATTTTCTTAATTAACAAAATTTTCTCTTTTTAATATGATTAATTTAAATCAATGATTAAAAGTATATTCATTAAATAGACCAATTTGCACGTTTCTTTTTTTAACTATATCTACGTATAAAACTAATAATTTGTGTGCACAATTTTTATCCTAATTCTATCCTTTTATGATTATTAATTATAATTGTTAACTAATAACCGCTATTTTCAAATAAAAAATATGGACACACAAACAATACAACGACGGTTGTTGTGGATAATTAATTTAATAAAAGATAACTAAATTTAAATAAATAATAACTTAATTATAATAAAATAATTATTTTAGTTTAAAAATAATTAAGTCTAAATTAAAAGTTATTTAAAAGATATAAATAAAAATATAATTATTTTAATTAAAAATAACAATTAAAAATATATAAAGGGGATTTCCCTTTTTGTGTCCACTTTTCAAAATACCAATTTTACCCTTTTAAATATAATAATTTATTAAATTTTTAAAAATTGACCGTTACTTTTACAAAGTTTTATAAAATCAGATATTTCTATTTCTTCTTCTTTATTTATCAACGGTTATTCTTTTATCGTTTCACTTTATTTTTAGTAAATATAATTTTAATATATATATATATATATATATATATATTAACTTAATAACATTATAATATTATTATATATTAATATAATATCACACATATTTATAAAATGTAGACACACAGGCACACGATAACGCCTGTTTTACGCTAGTATATATAATCACCTTCCTTTGTAAATATTGATTAGATCAATTTTTCAGTTTCAAATATCAAATTTACGATTTTTGATGCGCTAATAATTCCCTTATCGCAATATCTCTGATGCGTCTTCGGACGGACCGGTTTCAATAATACTCAGTAGTTTTCATGGTAAATTTTCAAAAAGTCTTCATGGTAAATTTTTGAAGAGTCAGTGAAATTTAAAACAACTCACCTTAACTTCTTATCTAAAAGCCGGAACGAGCCTCCAAAATGCTCAGCTATTAACTAAGCCTAATATTATAAAAAAAGAAAACACAAGATGAGTGAATCAGAATCAATCCTTTTGGGTAAATTTTAGTTTTATAGTATTCTTTTTACAATTAATAAGTGAAACTCATTAGTCATTACACTATAGGGATGCTACAAATGTAGAACCGGGCTAGATGATGTAATGACGTCCTTTTCCTACAATCATTCCATGCTGATGATGTGGTTAAGATCCATCTGCACTCTCCAATAACAAGAAATATATTGCTATCAGAATTCAATCCAATTCTATACATCCGAAAAATTAATGAGTCGGATAAAATCCCAAATCAATCTCAGCACAAAACTTATCGCCTCTGATCATGCCACTTTCTATTTTCCTGCCTGCCAGGGTCCCAGTGTTCAGAAGAACCCCTCTGTCTTGACCATTCAGGTCTATGATTTCTTCCATGATTCACTCTTGACTCTTGGTAGTTTCTACCTGGTATATGTCTAGGATTTCTAGTTGGACTATTTTCAGGACTCCATGATTCAAAATCTTCCCCTCCTTGATTATTTCTATCCCACAAACCAGATTGCCTGGATCCCCCAACCATTGTACTATAGTTGTTAGGATTTCTTTGAGAACTGAATGCAACATCTTGCCTAGTTCTCCACACTCTTTCAGACCCATGGTCTGATTTTTCGGTTTGTGGTGGGTAGGAACGGCTAGGGTTACAATAAGGAGGTTCGGTGTAATGGGCTTCCTGGACCACATGTTGTTGATGTCTTTGCAGCTGTGAGGCTGAATTTGATGGCGTTGGTGAGGGTAACTTGAAGGATGACTGTGGGAAGGAATTAGACACACCCTCATGTTGTACACTCAAACTATGTACGGGTTTTACATAATTGGTGCCATTACCCCGCATTGCTACAGTTGAATGAGTGCCAGAATAGTTAACTGAAGGTGCATTGGTAATTAAGTTCTTCTTCATGGTTAAACCTACATTTGAGGATGATACTTGTACATGCCCCAGTGGTTGTTGCTTTTCAGGATTAACATTAGTTGTCTGATGCAGTGAATATGGAGAAACTGTTGTGCTTGAGAGATGCCTCGAAGATGAAGCCACTACTGCTGGCTGTTGCCTTAGTGTAGTAGTGCTAGTCATGGGAATCTGAGTTAGTAAGTTGGTAGTTGTCACTGCAGCATGGTTCTGGATAATTCTATCGGATGCTACACTTCGCCGTGAAAAGGGGTTTTTTGATGCTTCTGAGCTCCATCCATTCTGAAAAAGTTAATAAAATGGGAGCACATTAGTTAATGCAGTAACCAATACTTTCTTTTTTTATAATTGATGAAAATATTAAGGATTTCAAAGATTTTATCACGTTGAAAATTGTAAAATGTACGAAAATATTGAGGGGCTTTTTGCATCACACAATTGGCTACTCTAAATGCCAGTACAACTACTCCAAGGGAAGTAGGGAAACCTGTTTGCCTAAGTTAGCTGTTTGCTTATATAGACTAGTTATTTGGTGCCACGCAAGGACCTGACCGTGCAAAATCTTGTCATATAAAAAGCACAAGAAAACTTAGAAACCAATTGATTTATCTAAATTTAGCCCAGCCTATGCTATTATATTAAAGTGTTAGACGCTCTCCACTCTCAACACGTATAAGCCAACATGGCCAAAGTGGGGTTGGGTGTGCATGGCACTGTAATAGGAGACATCAGGAATGATGATAAGATCTTTGACAAATAGGGGTAGTATGAACTCAAATCACGCACCGTTCTTGGATCGCTTAAAGGGGTTGGAGATGGGAGCGAAACTTCCACCTTCTCCTGGGCTTTTACAGTCGTGCCATAGCTCCCATTTGTATTTTCACTTAAACCCAAGTTCACACCTCCTCTCTTGATCATGTCAAGCAGCTTCACTATTTCTTCACTCGGTATGCTACCCGCTTGTCCTGAAGTTAAGGCAAATACCAACTCTGGATTTTTCAGCAGTACGGCAAGCAATTCTAAATCAGGCTCAGCAGGAGCCACACTTGTCGAAGTGGAGGCCACCCCTTCAACAGTATGAGCTGCAACCTGATTGGGGGAACCTGTTATGTCTGCACCGTCACCATCTGGTAACTGTTCAATAGGAATTTCCAACGTCAAAGTGTCATCATAGTCCATTTCAAGGTCCCAAGGCTCCTTGGGGTTAGGTGGGATTTCTTGGATAGTTTTATATATAGTTTCCTTTTCCCTGCGGTCTCTGTTTCTCTGAGCATCAACCTCTTTGCTATTTTCTCCGCCACCAACGCTCCAGCTATCTTTAAGTTCCACTTCTGCAAAATAAGGAAAAAGGAACCAAAAAGGAAAGGTTTAAAACCTAAGAAAAATGGGTTGGAGAAATTTAAGAAAGGTGTTGCTTACTTGAGTTACACATTAAAAGAACTATGAAAACGACAGAAAAAGAAAAATCCATCTCATTTCCACACCTTGTACCACCTAAAATATATCGGGTGTAAATTTATTTCATTCAAACATCCAATTTTGTCTCTGAAACATTCGATCAGCGCCACGGCCAAATTCAAGAACAGAGACTGAAATTTCAAAATCTGGGCTGTGTTTTCTTACGGTGACAACTACAAATAATCCACGACCTGAAAACCTTGTAACCGCAATACTAGAAACTGCCCCCCATCACAACATTTACCAATTTTATTTATACATTACAAGATTTACAAATTAATGAACTTAATGTACAAAAATCAAGCCCCGGATGAGGCAATTTGATAATGTTCCATGATAAGTGAAAAAGGAATAAAAGAGAATCAAGCTAATCATATTCGTTTATTATAACGATCACAGAACCCTTCATGAGTTTTCAAGGATTGAAGGCTGGGTGACAAATACACCAGACAGTACCACAGAATTCACCAAACGAAAACGGACAATCCTTGCTGTTTACAGTTCCTGTATGTCGCGGCTAACCAAATTAAAGTTATAGACGCCAATCAACACTCAGATTTGATTAATTCGGTGCTGTAATTCATATCATGGCAGGTTGCAGTTTATATATACTCGAGACTTACAAGTTGCAACCACTGCCATAACTTATACTACGTTTATAAATATGAATTACAAACTCATTCGTCCCACAAATATGAATTACAAACAGTGCCTCACTCAGATCTGTGATCATATTGCAAATTACAAAGGAATATCGCTACCCCAAATGAAACATATATAACCTGTACTTGGAATAACACATGGAAAAGAGCTCCCTTTTTTATCTCATAATCAAAGTTTCATCCTAGTTTTTATTCATTAAGTGTAAGAAAATAATGACAATCATATAAGGCGGGTTGGAGTAAGTAAAATTAAATTTGAGAATCTAATGTGTTCGCGTGTATGCTTAAATTTAACTTTGAAAGTCTAATGTGTCACCACATATGCCTAATACTGAATTATGGGGGCTTGGAACCCCTGTTGTATTTTAAGTGAGAATTATTTAATTTCAATTTATCTTTGGCCCGAGTTATTGCATATACTTCTATCATTACTATTACTACACATCAATATCTCAGGATCATGGATCCTAGTGAAACACTGAATTTCCTTGTTGCCTTCCTCATTATAGCAAAAATAAAAGCATGGATTAATTAATACCAGGCCACGCTAAAACCAATTCATCCATGCTTTAACTTTTGTTCCCTCCCATGAATCATGGCAAAGATGCAAAGGAACATATGTAAGGAACAAAGAGCATCTAATATCGATACATGTGAACTTTTTTACAAGAAATTCGGACTGTAAAATCATTGCTTTTAAAAATATTGTAACAATGATCTACATGTTAATGCCATTTTGTAAAATTGGTCCTTTGTCCCTGAAATCACCTCAATATTTAGTATAGCTCGTCATAGACAATTATAAGTCCTCAAACGACATATTCTTAAGCCCATTCTTAATAAGAGATTTAGGAGTATCACGCCATTTTATCACAATTGTGCAGATAAGATGTAGGGGAAATCAATCAGGAACATTGTCCGACCGAAATAATTGAAATAGAGGAAAATCCCAAAATCCTCAAACAAATCCGCGTTAGTATTTGAAACTAAAAAACTCAAGTTGTACATTTGTATGGCAATGTTTTATTAATCTCTTGAACAATACTAAATTTAGGCGTATCTGCTCAATATACAGAATATAAGGTTAGACCACAACTCTTGCTCTATTTATTTATATAAGGTGATAAAACTACAAAAGGATATAGGGTCAATAGAGTTAGCAAAGAAGCGTCTGCTAGTCTTCCAAAAAAATATGCAGAAAATTGACTAAGATATACCTCTTTTTAATTCAACGTCAGTAAACCTGTCAATATGCTATTTTCTCAATGTCTTATCATTCATTTATTCGCTGGGAGTTTTCCCAATTTTCTAGCCTAATATTATAGGACATAAATTTGATATATTTGATGAAACCAACAAAAGCATTGCAAATGTACCTGCTGGTGTTTTCCATGGTATCTGAATCCTCATGCACTTCTCCCAGAGAGGTTCCTTCACATCCATTTTCGGTTTTGAATAAGCTTCTAGCCTATTGCTGGTTTTAGAGGCAAGTAACAAAGGTTTCTTGTTTTCATCAATTTTGGGAGGAGTAGGAACTTTAGAAGAGCAAGCTGCAATACTGGCAGGAATTGTCTGAGGTTGTTTATTCAGACTATCAATCTTTGTTTCTTTACTTTCTTTTGAACCGGATTTCCCATACTTACTCTGCATAAATAAAGCACGCATTTTTGCTTTCTGGATATCATCAGCAGACATGGGCCGACCTTGACTTACAGACCCTGCTCTTGTCACCTGTGAACTTCTGCTAACCGACTTTTGGCCTGGCTGTTCCACCAATTGCACTTTTCGGCGCTCTCTAGATTCTGTTAGAAGGGTTAAGGAATAGAAAAGAGATATAGCCTACATTTCGTGTGACTCAACAACTGACATGAACCATAGGCAATTTTGAGTAAGAGGGCGCTGACAATATTCTCTTCAATGCATTATTATTGATTAAAATTTATTGAGAACCGCAGTAAATAAGAGGTAGCACCAACATCATTACATAAATCTAAAAATTTTAGCCAATAATGTGTTAAAATAAAGCATGTCAGATAATGTGCTGTTAGCATTTATCACAAGTAACCCACCACTTTCATCCTTGAAACGCTGACACTATATATGTTCTCTTCAATGATAATATTTTGACATCAAAATAGTCCAAGTGTTATAGTTCACTTCGACCAAATATACTATTTGAGGACCAATTAGGTATACAAGTCAATTTGATAAAACTCCATCGATGATCAAATTGGGGATTAATTCCAATTTTACCAGTTAGTAAGCCAGTTAGTTACAAATATACAAGGATACGAGATGAAGATACACCAAGTGTGGACTTTTTATTAGAATCATCGAAGCTAGAAGGCAACAATTTCGCAGCTTGTGGAGATCCCACTTTCCTGAACAGAGAAGAAAAACATGAAGCATTTTCAAAACTACCAAAAGCAAAGACAATTATCTCAAACAAGTATGGCATAAAACTATTGGAGAAAGATTTATTCAAACGAATGGAAACAGATGAATGGAAGCAATCACCAACAACCTACAAGTACCTGAAGTTGTCCAGACATTCGCTTGAAAGTGAAAGAAAGTCTTCCTGAGAGCAAGAAAGAACCAGCTAAGAAATATGCAAACTGAAAAGGAGTTGCTAGCTGAGACATATATAAGAAAACACTTACAGGAACATCAATATTGGAATGCCATGATTCAGAGCCCACAAATTGACCAATCCTGCAAATAATTAAAATCATAATAATTGAGAAAGAATGTCTCAACAAATTGTTCATGGAAAAGAGAATGCAAGCTTGCCTCTGAGAAATCAAATCTTTATGTCCATCACTAGAAGGCCTAACACCATTGGGCTTCTTTATTACTTGGTTCCTCGCTAATAATTTGCTCCACTTTGATAACAAAATCCTTGCCCTGTTTGATATGTCTGATCCCCAAATCAGTGAGATTATAATTCAGAAAGTTTATCAAGTTATTAAAATAAGTGGCATCAAACAGCACCGCTACGAAACTAAGATTTGACACTAATAACAGGCATTGAACAAAATGAAAAGGAGGAAGTGTAACATCAGTCAACCAGAACACGACTTCAACATCTCAAAATAAAGTTAAAGTATATCTTATCTACTATTTACTGTCTGATAATATTTAAAGGAAGAATTGGATTCAATTGTCAACTCCTCTTCCTCCTACCTATCTTGCTCCCTTAAATATCACAAACAGCATAACAATCCGAAACTAATGTATGAAAACCTGGACTTCATGTTTAAAATGAATATTAAATCCCAAACACAGGTCCTGATCGACATTCCACAATATGAACACAAAAACAATGAAACAGCCATATATGACAACTTGGAACCAGTACTGTCACTATATGAATGGGTGTCATGACCAAACAAGCTAACCACGTGCTAAGGTGTTTCTTTCTACTGCAAGAAAATGTCCTAGGCCGTTATCAAATATTAGCCCGTTGCAGTTATCATCAAATACATGTTATCCAGGTAAATCTAAGGACAATATCAATAGACACCAAGAGGAAGGGGGGGTACTGCGAACAGATCAGGTCAAGTGTGATGGGCACTGAACCAGAAAAATATAAACACACCTGATGTCCTGTAGAACCGAAGTTTATTTACACTCTGCAATATAGCTGATATGTGCATGGGAATGGCTTTATGTAAAGGCAAATGACAAAGAACCTGTAAAATAATTAACCAGAGAGTTAGATAGTATTCAGATATGTGCCAATTAAAACCAACACAAAATATTAACCAAGTATTTAGATTTACCTTCAAGATAAGAACAAGGACACTAGTTTGCTCCTCAACAGTTGCCTTACTCAACCAAGTAGCTAAAGTTATTCCACCCCCTCGGCTCAAAAACCTACAAGCATACAGCAGAAAAACTAAATCAGAAAATATAAATTATATAATTTAATATTATCATGCTATTGAGAAAGCTAATTGTGTACCACAACAATACTGAAAAATTCTGTATCGTCAATATCCACTCCATCAATTTCTCTTGCCCGGAAAATGTCTCTTCTTGTTGCATTAAACTAAAAATATTATCAACAAAATGTTTATCTGAATCATCTAGGTCAGACAAGGCAGCATCCTGTGTTGAACAAGATGCTTCTTCAGCATTGGATGGGACAGTAGAGTTTACGGAAGCTGGATTAATTAGTCTCACAGGATCAGGAATTATTTTATCATCCTGAGGATCTTCAGAAGAATTGGAACCTAGTGCCCTCTCTTTTGAAAGCTGCACTAGTCTCCTCACTCTTGACCGCTGCCCAGTGAAAAAGTCACGCACCTAAAACCAACATACAAAGATATTCACAAATTTACGCAAAACAGTAAACAAGCAACGCGTAATCTTAACATGAAATTCAAACGTGAATACAACCCTCTTCTGCAACAAAATGTATAATAGGTATATATATATATATATATATATATATATATATATATATATATAATCTCAAATATAATATATTATGTTATTAATTATTATCAAATCTCTAATTGTTAAACATTTTTTTTTATTAATATTCATTTTTTGTTTAATTTATTGTATAATTATGTTTAATATATATATTCTGAATGAAATAACTTTTACTTTTACCCATAAATATTCTAACTAATTATTAAACATATAATTATTAAATTATATTTATAAATACTAGAAAAAATTGTATGTTATGAGTGAGGAGGTTTTAAAATAATGAGACCCTATTATTTTAATAATATAATGCATAATTATAAATAGAAATTTCAAAAAAGATCTTATTACTTAAAAACATTCCATCTCTCTAAATTATTTTTAGAGTTCTTCCATCTCTTAAAGGTTGTTGACTCTGTAATCATTTGTTTGAAGATCGGAGACTGCCTGTGTGATCTTCGCGGTGAGATCTTCAAGTTCATCCTATCAGTTTCCTTAATTGAGTAAGTTGAATTTCAGCTCATCTTTTGGTAATTTTTGATCATCCTGCATGTGAATCTTTTAGAGATCGCATGTGACTTTATTGTCTTCTGTCTAATTCTTTGTTGATTAAGGATCATGAAGGTATGATATGATTATTTTGTGGTATATTTGTGTGTAGATAGAGTACCTCGGGGCTCAAGGAAGGTTGTGGTGTTTTTAGAGCCAGTTCAATTTTACTCAGGTAAGGGAAGCTAATTAAACCTTGTTTGTCTTGTGTTATTGTTAAATTGTTTTGAATTTCTTAGAATCGATGATGAAGTTTGGATTATAGCATGAACTTTTATGGTAGTTTAGCGTTAATTCTGATGCTATCAGTTGGATTTAATTTGTGAAATTGAGAATGTGCTTAGAGGCCTGCATGATGATGTTTTTCTGTAACTAGAACTCTGGCATATCTTGAGAAGTTGTAAATTCTTTAAGCTCGGGTGCATCAAGACTCAAAAGCACATAATTAAGCATAATTGGAATCTGTACAGTTATGTAGAATTCTATTATGTAGAATTATGCAAACCCGTTGGGTGAGCGAGGTCTCGTGTGGCGAGTTATGCGTTAGGGGCTCTTTGATTTAGGGGTCGCTGGGTGAGCATAACTCGCTCGGCGATTTATGAGGGAATATTTTTCTTGGATGCCCAGTGGTAAACTCGTTGGGTGAGCAATCTTGTCTCTGGTTGAAAGTGAAATCTTTGCCTGACGAGAAGATGAGCTCGCTGAGCGAGTTAGCCAAAGCTTAAGGAACATCTTGTTGTTTTATTTTGAGATGGATGTTTTGATAATTGAACCAATTATATGTTATGTAAGACCTGAGAAAAATTAAATAAATTAAATAATTATTTAATAATTGCGGGTAATAGAAGCATTTAAAGCAATTAATGTGTGGATTTATGACGTGGAAAAGTACTAGCTCAAATGGTTGAGAGTACTTTGATTGTGTGAGAGGACTTGGTTTTGAGTCTTATGTGTGCCATTTTATGTTATTTAAATTATGAATTTTTATGCCATATATTTGAATGCGTGATGTGATCACTTAACCTTAGATTTGATGGAATTAATAAAAGTGTAAATTGGTTGAATTGGTTATGTACCTGCTTAGTGATTGAAAGGTTGGGAGTTCAAACCTTGTTGAGAACTAACCAATTTTCTTTTTTGCCAAAATTTCGTTAGCATGAATATGAAAGGGTTTAGGAACCCTAGCAGCCAATGGATAGGTAATTTAGAGGGTTAGGAACATCATATTAGGGGACTTAATTAACCATTAAACCTTCATTTTATTTAATTTTCGTTTTGGTGGTAAAAAGGGTAATTAGAGAGGTAGTGATTCAGGAAAAGAGAGAGACTTAGCAAAAGGAGAGGTATTAGGACTGGAGTGTGAACGTTGGGCAGAAAAGGGTTGGTGTGGGCGTACTATAGAGAGTTGGAAGGGAAAAACAGTGTGACGGGAGCAAACAAGAGAGGAGGAGGTTTTGCTTCGAGGCACACTCACCAATTCGGGTTTGAGAGCGGAAAATCCAGGTAAGGGGAGTTGTTATGTGTGGTTTTTAGTTGTATCACTTATACTGTGCCTGCGTGATCAATATTGCATGTTTTTCTGTCAGTTTTCATACTGTTTCATCGAAGTTTCTAGGTTTTTCCCAGAAACCGCCTAGCGGTTCAATCCATACCGCCAGGCGGCACATCAGAAATGCCCACTGTTCTTATTTTGGCTTGAACCGCTTGGCGACGATGAATTCCTGCCAGGCGGCGCGACATCATTCGCGTTCCTTTTGATGTTTTGATGGTATTCGTACAAGTGTGCATGTGGTTTCTGTGATTGATGTGACTGGGTTCTATTGGATGCTTTGCTGGACCGAAATTGATTACCAATTTGGGGTATGTCAAGGTTAAGAGATGATAGTGTATGAATCGATTAGGGTTACACGTGAGTGTGAATATAAAGACACTTTTATGAATCAAATTGAGAATAGATAATTAGCACGTAATGCAGGTATGGTTGCATCTTGGTGGCTGAAGTTGGTAGGAATGGAAACTGGAAAATGGACTGAGTATGGCATAGGAATGGAGAGCCTGCGATTCTGCAGAATACTGGTGTATCGCCCGGCGGCGTGCTGCTTGCCGCCAGGCGACGATGGGTGCAGGTCCGGTTCTGTGTGCTTAAAAGAGGGAGAAAAAATGCAAGGGAGTAGAACTTGGATGAGTCATGGTTTTTATATAATTATTGATAAAACTGTAAGAGATAAATAATCTGTAGTATATAATTAGGGAAATTAGATTAAGTGTGAAGGTATGAGCATGATATGGTAAGATTGTAAGAAGGTTAATTTGAAATAGTAAGAATAAGAGTTTTAATGACAAGTCTCATGTTTGAATGAACACACTTGTTGGGGTCGCATCGCTGGAATAAGAGATAGTGGGATTAAGATTCGAGGTATTACCATGATTTGTGTAAAATGAATTATAAAATTAACCGAGTAGGAAGTATGGTACTGTGGTAATGCAATTTGAGCAGGGAATGTGGTATGAGGAAATGTACTGTGTGGTTTCAATAGGAATTAGGAGAATTTATGGTATAATGTTGGAGGGAATTGGTGAATCGTAGGTGAGATAGGGAATTTGGAATGGGATTATAGGTACTGCGATCAGTCAAGAGGCTGGCTAGGAATTCAGAACGAGAGTGGGGTTAACCAAGATTGCTTTGCTACCTTGGAGAGATTAGGGAAGTGTGGGATAATATGAAAGAGAGGTGAAATCAATGACTGGTACGGTACTATCACAACGCCTGGCGGCTAGATTGGGTGAGCCAGGCGGTAGAAGACCCAGAAAGGGGGTCTGCAGAGATTGGCGCCTGGCGGTGAGGTGAGATCCGCCAGGCGGACGCGAGGCAGCGAGCTTTCTGTTCGAGGACCTAACGCCTGGCGGTGGGACGGGAACCGCCAGGCGGTCTGAACCTGTTTCGCCAGGCAGCGTTTGGAGCTACGCCAGGCGGTAAGCTCGCGAACTATGGTTTCTGTTTGTGATGTTTTAACATGAAGAAACTATGCTTGGATCAGGATGCATACTTGATTGTGATCATGATTAATCACTTTCATTTCGTGTACTTCAGAGACCAATGCGAAATGCTGTCGAAATTTTGTGAAATTTATGATGTTTGACTTCTTTGTACATGTGTTAGCAAATTATGAAAAATAATTTTTTAGAATGGGTAGGGCCTCACCTTGTGAGAGTTAAAAGTTTGAGATTGATTGAGTTTTTTACGAACATAGTATGGATCGAAGCTGGATGAATGAGCGTCGCATAAGTGAAGTGTATGAAAAGGGGGTTTCTGAGTTGTATGGTTTTGTTCATGCCATAGGAAGATTCCACCAGCTTTTAAAAACATGTTACAAGAGTAAGTATTTTTATTTTTAATCCTGACTTATGTATCTACTTAGTTATAAAAACTTACATATGTTTTATGTTTTCAAAATTTCATTAGAATTGTGGGTAAGCCTAGAGGCCAACAACTTAAAGTCATATATCCAAAGGTTAGAACTCATTCATTTTAAAGTTATTAATTTCTGTATGTCAACTTATGACTTTGATGTGTTT
>Ga0209589_1000787_pt1 | contig 47576 bp, 33 predicted proteins | sample CowpeawhiteBW_FD_187525 | JGI IMG/M metagenome (GOLD analysis project Ga0209589, IMG submission 187525) | Root nodule microbial communities of legume samples collected from California USA - Cow pea white BW (SPAdes) (version 2) | ecosystem: Host-associated > Plants > Roots > Nodule | place: USA...
TTCTCAATTACCTTGGACAATGCTTCTGCAAATAATATCTTGCAAGACATTTTGAAAAGCCATCTTTGTGTTCATAGAAATTTATTATGTAACGGTGAGTTTTTCCATGTACGATGTTGTGCTCACATCCTTAATTTGATAGTTCAAGATGGTTTAAAGGTATCTGACAAAGCACTTCATAGTATTAGAAAGAGTGTTAAGTATGTTAAATCATCAAGTGGAAGAACTCTCAAATTCAAAGAATGTGTTAGCGATGCTGGCATAAATATAAGCATTGGTTTGAGATTAGATGTAACTACAAGATGGAATTCAACTTATTTGATGCTTGAAAGTGCAATCAAATACAAAAAGCCTTTTGAAATTCTCAAAGTGGTTGATAGGAATTATAAAAATTGTCCATCTTTTGAGGAATGGAATAGGGGAGAGAAAATGTGTCAATTCTTATAACCATTTTATGAGATCACAAATGATGTCTGGTTCATTTTATCCCACTTCAAACTTGTATTTTATGCAAATTTGGAAAATTCAGCTTATCATTGAAGAGAATTTGTTGAACGAAGATGTCACCTTAAGGAAAATGACTTTGAATATGAAAGACAAGTTTCAAAAGTATTGGAAGGGGTATAATATTAGGTTAGCTTTTGGAGCTATTCTTGACTCACGACTAAAGGTTGATTTTATAACGTATTGTTATAAAAAATTGGATCCTTTGACCTATGGAGAGAAAACAAAGAAAGCGTTAGAGAAGTTCAAGAGGTTGTTTAAAGAATATGTAAAAAACTTGTCTATTCCTAGTGTTTCTCTTTCCCAATCACCTACTGAATCCATCTCAATGTCTCAATCTAATATTGAAGGGAGAAAGTTGAAGAGATCGAGGATTATTTCTGTAAGCATTTTATACCTAGTGTTCATTGTTTTCAATTTTTTCTTGTTTCATTTTGATAATTAATATGTAATGCATTGTAGGATTTTAAAATGTATCAAAATGAATCAAAATCTATCGTTGGCAAGAACGAGATAGATGCTTATTTAGATGAACCAACAATAGATGATGATGAAGACAGAGAAGATTTTGATGTACTCAAATATTGGAAAACTAGTGAGAAAAAATTTCCCATATTGTCTATAATGGCTCAAGATGTGCTTAGTATTCCCATTACTATAGTTGCATCAGAGTCAGCTTTTAGTAAAGGTAGGCGTGTACTCTCTAAATATAGAAGCTCCATTCTTCCTGATCATGTGCAAATGTTGATTTGTACTCAAAATTGGTTACATGGATTTTCTGAAAATCCTAGTGGTAAGTTTATATGTTGTTAGTTTTAAAGTCATTTTACATTAAATAATTAACTCTAGACTAGTGATTTGATTGTATCAATTGGTTATGTGATAAATGAAGTTATTGAAGATAATTTTGGCCATGAGGGAATCATTGATGAGTCTAAACTTCTTGAAGATGTTGAAAGTCACCAACAATGACACTTCTTCAGGTTCTCTTATATGCTTTGTCCATTATCACAATATATTTGGTGTTTAATTCTTTAAGTCAAACATTTCATTTGTAAAATAGATTAATGTAAAGGAAATGTTGAGGATCTTCCCAAACATATTAAGATTGAAGTTGAGAAATCACTTTCAGAATTTAATTGTCTTAAAAAGACAAATTCTTTGAATATCAATTACCTTTTACTTTTTAAATCCATGGTGTTTAATTCTTTGAGATAAACTTATTCATATTGTGTGAAATGTGTCTAATGTTGACATAAAACTGCACTATTTTTTAGATTATCACAATTGAACTTCTGGACAAGTATAAAAAAAAAAAGTGAAGCTAAATTGGAAGTAGTGGATGTGTTGTTTTAAGCTATTTTTTCCTGTGAAGTTATGTAGAAGAGTTGGAATTTAATTTTGTATTGACTAATGTTGTTTACGGTGCAATAGATTATTAACATTTTTTTGCACTTTTTTTATCAGGGAGGAGGGATCTACCCTATGTCACATGGAATGGGGAGGAAAGGATGATTTTTTGTTTATTTCTTCACTTGAAATGTTGATTTTTGTTATGTGTATGTTGTTTTCCTCTGCAAATGTTAACTTTTGGTGAATTGGAACAAGACTAAAAAACAGTGAAGATGCATATGTTGTTTTGTTGTGTTTTTTATTTAGTTATTTCCATTTTTTCTTGTATTCAGAATGAATATTTTTTTCTAAAAAAAAGGCCCATGGGCTGGCCCTATACCATAGGACTTTGTGGGCTTTTTGATCTTGTGGGCTTTTCCAATGAGGGGCTTTTGGGCCCTGTGGGCTTTTCTAACCCCAGCCCATGTGGGTCAGGGCCAAACCATGAGAAATGGGCCAATTTGACAAGTCTACCTAAGGCAGCCAAACACTTCTCACTCCTGCCATTCTTGCAAAAAATAGTACCTTACTCTCTCCTTTTTTCCCCTCAATAGAAGCTCTGCTAGGGTTTGAATCTCCTCCATCTTCAAGCTAGCTCAACTCCGTCCTATGTCACATAAGTTGATCTCCAACCCGTATCCCCTTCCCTCTAGCTATATTTTTGTGTTTTCAGTTAGGGTTTACTGTAGTGAGCTTGTCTTAAATCTGTTCCTCTATTTTTCCAACTTCTTAGTCCATCCCTAGAGCTGTTGTGCTCACTGTTTAGCGTCAAAGTATTTTGCTAGCTATTTCTAGGTAAGGGAAGCTAGAGTTTCACACTTTAATATATATATTGTTTTATTTCAGTGTTGTTTAGTGCTCTTGGTGATTGTGTGATGTTTAAAATGATATGAACATGTACTGTGCGTTATTATGGGTGGATTTCTATGCTGGCATGCATGAACAGTGGAGCAGATTTGATAATCTCGCCCAAGCGAGTGGGTCTCACCTGAGCGAGAGTATCAGAAAACCCTCCCAAGGGTTGTGCAAGTTATCGCAGGCGACGAGCTCCAATCTTAAGCGAGAAGTCATCTTGCTCAGGCGAGGAGGTCTTGCCTAAGCGAGAGAACGCGACGGCACCACTGTTCCTTTTTCGAGCTTTCACCTAGGCGAAGGGAGCTCGCCTGAGCGAGACCTTTCTGCCTATGCGAGAAGCTGGGCGAAAGGCATGCTGGCTCTGTTTGTTTCTCTGTTCTTGGTTGTTTACCATATGTTTGGAATAAATAAACTTGTTAAAGCATGAGATGAGTGAACATGCATGAGTAAAGTGGTTTATGGGTTGTGGATGATGAGTATGGCATGATCTTGGCATGTAATGAGTATGGAATGGTTGGTTATAAAAGTAACATGGAATTGGTGTGAGCATGAATGTTATATTGCTTAATGAAACATGTTGTTGGTATGGTTAGGATGTAACATCCTAGCCGAAAATTACTTATTAAAATAAAATAAAAATAAAACTCAATAAAACAACCTTATTTATTAATCATCAATTTCGCAAAACGCGGGAAATATTTAAAACTTTACGTTCAACGCGCCAAAAATAGATAAAATGTTTCGCATTAAGACTGTATTACAATTGAAATGATCTATAAAATTATTACAATAACACCATGGTCCAAATACAATAAACTAGTGAGGAAATTTCCCAAGAGATCCCCACTACGTCCCTATGCACCTGTCCGCTCACCTGCATCAACATCTGCTCCCATGTAACAAGTTACATGATCATCGCCACACACACACAGATAGGGTGAGCACATTTAAATAAAACCAAGCAATAAAATATGAAATACAACATCAAAACAGTTAAACCCCGGGTTAGTATTCTTCTTCCTCTTTCTTTACTTCTCCACTTCCAATACTTTCATTAGATGTCTATCATTTCTATACCCTTTAGGTGAGAACGATGATCGATCTTTGCTGCACGAGTGTCTACTCGCCCCTCCGACTACAGGCCACCACCTGATAGTCCACATGTGGGAATAACTTTGCCACAGCATCTCACCGTGACACCAAGTGGAGCTCCCCGAAACAAACATAAAGTTTGTAACTGTTCCAGACTACCAAAACTCTATCAGAATCACTCTGAAGAGGGCAATCACCCGAACCTTGCCGTACGAGCCACAACTCGCACATTCCACTGGACTTCCTAAACCACTAGGCTACAACCTTGAGTGGTCACGTGTTACCCTAATACAAGATTACACTCGTAACTGGGTCCCCAGCCAAAGCATCGCATCATGAACATCCACCACGCCGCCAGGCACCACTCGCCGCCACCGCCTGACGCACCTGCCCGCGCCGCCAGGCGCCACTTCACCTTCAGGACCTCTGCTATGTCATACCGCCTGGCGGAACTACCCCTACCACCAGGCGCCAAGCGTCAACAGTGGCCACTGCCACTAATTTGTTTCCGTCCGCCTGGCGGCTCATTCACGCCGCCAGGCGCCATACCAATAGTGCTTTGTTACTGATTTATTGGCACATTAAACAGGTCCCAAGGGACCTCAAATCACACATACCACAACTCACAGCACATGTACAATTATCCAATTATGCTAAAATGACTCGATCAAAATGCTCACATCTTTGTCAATGCCAATAAATAATACTTTCATGTCAAGGATTACATTCTTTTACAAGTGCTATTTAAACATGTTGTAACACACTCCAGAACTCAAGTCACATACCTCAGTAGTTGAATACTAATTTATCTCATACCAATTCATATACCAATGTTACACATAATTCTGACATTACTACAAATAACGTGCCATAATAGCTACCCCTAATAAACATAATTCTACTTCGTACCATCTCTTCACGATCACCACATTCTAGTTCACATTTTTCATTTTTTTACTATATTATCCTACTTTCTGGAATATATCTCAGCACTTACAGCTTAACCTTTATGGCATCCATCTCATTATATCACTTTTCCCACCCTCGTTATCTCTAATCTTCCTTAATTCCGAACATACCATATTCATATAAATTTTTCCATTTTATACATATACATTTATAATGTATTTCTGATTGAAAAGCCAACACCACAAAACCCATATTAACCAACCAAAATAAGCTACACTGTTAGGCCGCCTGGCGGCAGCTCATGCGCCGCCAGGCGGTGCATGCCAATCTGGGTTTTGCCCAGAATTTCCAACACTGCACTATGCTCAAATATCCTAATTTTATGATACTTACCTTCGTCCTAACATTTTGCTATATGCACATGCCATACAGTGTTCATACAGTACTCATATTATCGTCAATTTTGGATAATCAATACACCTTTCATTACAACACTTCAACAATCGTTGTCCCCGATCCCAACATGAATTCCACAACCCCAAATTCACACAACATACACAACTTCAATATATCATGATCATCTGCAGACATTCACCATATAATATTCATGTTCGTGCATATAAATTATCATGGCGCATCACAGGAAACATCAAGAACATCAAAACAAAGAAACAGCGTCACAGTGCTTGTGCCGCCTGGCGGTTCATCCTCTGCCGCCAGGCAGTTCATGGAGAAAACCCAGAAAACATTTAGATTTGCATGTGCCGCCTAGCGGCAGTTCATGCGCCGCCAGGCGGTTTTTGGAAAAATCCAGAATACGTGAAAGAAAGCAGAAAGTGATGTTTTCCCCAATTCAAGTATGGCCCAGAATACATCTTCATATAATACAGAAATAAACATGTAATACGAACTCCCCTAACCTAGAATTCCTTCGCTTAAAATGGCACGTTTGTCTTCTTTCCTTGAACTCCAACAACTCCTCAAGCTCTCCCGCTGTCCAGCCCTTCAATCCCACTCTCTACTCACTGTTTCTCTCTGAATTCGTACAACCCTCAATACCCTAATTGTGCAGACTCCAAAACCCTCCTCTCTCACACAATTAGCCTTTTAATTGGGTCTTAATTATGGTTTAAAGGCATAAACGAAATTGCTTGTGATAAGTGTCATTCAAGACGATTATGGGATTGTTTTTCAGCCCCTTTGAATGCCTTAACGTGGCTGTTGGTGTTCTACCTCCTCTCTTCTTTGCCAAAAATCAAGTTTAGCAAAAAGAAAACTTATTTTAGGTCTCACCAAGGTTTGAACCCCCAACCTTGCAATTATTAAGTCAATGCTAAACCATCAAACCGATTCATGTTTCTTGCTAAACTAACATAACTAAATTACTATATTCTTACTTAACATGCACTTTCATAATATTAAAACAATAATTAAATAACACATAATTGGCATACATAGGACTCGAACCTAAGTCCTTTCACACAATTAAAGTACTCTCAACCATTTGAGCTAACACTTGTCCACATCATATCAACCATTATTAAATACCATAAAGGCTTCCACAACCCGCATTTATTAATTAATTATTTATTTAATTAATTAAATTTCACGGGTCTTACATAGGACGTAATTCCACGATAGTTTCGTGGTGGTGCCTCATTGATTAGGATGTAATTCCATGAATCTCTAGGTGAGATCTTATGGTGGTGCCTCATTCGGTCAGGATGTAATTCCATGACCCCTGTTAGTGGGTGTTCATGGTGGTGCCTTATTTATATAATTTAGTAAGGATTCAAGGTAAGGATTGCATCCTGACACTCTAAAGAGTCAGTTAGTCTCACATAGAGTGTACTGACTTAAGTGGTGAGAGTACCAGGAGGCCTGGAACACTTTAAGGGCTAACCTTGTGTGTGGGGGATGAAACACTGAAACAATCAGCTCGGTATAGCAGCTCGGTAGGGCAGTAAAGGCCACCACAAGTGCAAGCATCCGCTGAATCTGACTAATTATATGTATCCGGATGATTCGTGTCTTGAGTCTTAGTGTATTGTTTGCAAGTCATAACATGTGTGGTTGACGTGTGTATCTTGGAATATGAAAGTGTATGTAATTGTATGATAAACCATTTTCTACTATAGCTTACCCCTTTTGCTTGTTTGATTGTTATGTATGTGGTCTTCTCTTTTTGCGATGATCATCAATTTATTGATGTGAGCAGATGCGAGAAATCCTCGTTGTCAATAGGGAAATAGTGACTCTGCTGCATAGCCTACCTGGGCTGGATTCCATTTAATTGGGCTTTTCTTTTAGGGCTATGGCCCATGTATTGTCTTGCCTCTGGGCTTTATTTTGAATTACTGTTGATACTTTACTATACTTTATTATTGGCATCGTGGTGCGCCCTAGTTCATTCCTGGTTCCTTTTGGGATAACTGTAAGATGTAACGCTTATACTCCAGGTCCTTACTTATTATACTTTCCCGTGTGACATTTCTTTTAATTAAAGTTATTAATTAAATGGGGTGTTATAGAAGAATTTCGTTATTTAAAAAGAGAAGTACCATTATTAAGTAATAGGCTCCTAAAATACTCAACATTTTTAAATCAGTGTACTAAATTTTGGGTTCATGTACCTTAATACGATATAGTTCATAATTGGTATTGAGTTCACATTCAACATGACTTTGACATAATGAAAGCATGGCATATGTTTTGAATTTTGAACATAAATTAAATTAAAGTTCTTTCAGTGTATCTACTTATGACCTCATATTAGGGATTACAAATAAATTTGTCTTGTGGATATTATACCCATAGGGCTGTACGTACAAAGAAATATAATTTTTTTTTTTGCAAAAAGCAGCATAAGTCAGGTACCACAAGTCGAGAAGTCAACATCCAGACGCACATGATCGTACCTCACAATCTTAAATATATAAACATGTTAAGATTGGGAGGCTGATGTGTTGTACAAAGACATGGTACCCCCTTCCCCTCCCAAGGTACACAACATAGGGGATTGATGGTAGTACATGACCTAGGGGGCTAATAGGACCAGGAACCCACCCCCATCCTTGATGTACATGGCGTAACCTAGTAATGTAAGATAACATGTACTCTGATCATGCTGATTTGCCAAGTCAGTATAATCACCTCAGATGAGGTAAATCCAAGGTTAATTAGGTCATTCTCATTAGTAGGTAATTTGGCTAGTTGAACTAAATCCCAACCAGGTAAGACCCATGAAACCTAGTATAAAAGACACATTTTACGAATTACATTATTATGTTTTATTCTGACATCTTACCCCATATATATATCGGACTAACTTTGGCATCAAAATGTCTTTTGAAGGCATATGCCCTCCTTCGTTTGAGACTAGAAGATGAGACACCCTTGAAGCTTGTTTAGGAGACTTTACAGGATATACTTTGACCTTGTAAGAACAATTGGCGCCCACCGTGGGGCAGAAAAATATTTTCTAAAGACAACTATGAAAGTTAGAAGATTTGAAAGATGGTATCTATAAGACCCGAGAAATTTATTAATTAAATAAATTATTAATTAATAAATGCGGGTAGTGGAAGCCTTTATAGTAATTAATGGAGTGAGCCTAGAGTAGAATAAGACTCCCTTTTAAACTCTCAACTCATATCAGGGCAGGCAGGGAAAGACTGAGACTATCGATACCAAGTCGGGGTTGATGAAAGATCACAGGATGGATACCCTATGGTTTGGTTGGTCTCTATGTCTGCTTCACTTCGTAGCATTAAGGGGATAATGCAATGAGGGAACTTTCCAGAAACCGCCTGGCGGCATTGAAGACCCGCCAGGCGACACATGTGACTTATACTGGATTTCTGGGTTTCTGTTAAGAATCGTCTAGCGCTGAAGAGCTACCATCAGACGACGTGTGTCAGTGTTCTGTTCATGAAAAATGTTATTTTTTTTTGTTTTCGTGTTTTCGCGAAGTAGGTATCACCGAACGCTGGTTTTGTACCGTCAACCGCCAGGTTCCTGACATTTGGGAGTTGGGTGCCACAGATTTTTCTAGTCTGCGCAGTTTTTATAAAAATGTGTTTCCTGATTCGTTATCTGTCTGATTTAGGTGAAATTTTGACAAGCGATTCATAACATGTTTTTCTTCACTTTGAACGTGGAGATTTGCATTGGCTATTTGCAGCTGGAGATATACGTCACTCATGATTGGTTGTTTCAATTCCCTAAGAGTGTGATTATTAATGGATGATTAAGTGTGCTTAAGTGCTAGTATGACCTTGATTGGTGAATGTGTATATATATATATATATATATATATATATATATATATATATAAGAGTATATAGATGTGTGATTTATGAGTATGTTTTTGGAAGTGCTTGTTGAGCCATATTGAATATATGAATCTATATATGTTAGCTCGAATGTATAATGTTATAAGTGTGTGAAAAAGGCCACTATTGATGATATCACTATGGTAGAGTATTGCATTATCATGATGGGTTTTAGGCAAGTATGGGAACATGATAATCATACTTTAAATGTAATGGAATTGCGGGGGCATGCAGAATAAGTATATAGCTTTGATTATGTCTTATGTGGTGTATGTGAATTGTATACATGTAAAGGGTTGGGAAAATGATAAGTAGAAAATAACATGGTTTGGACTTATCTATGAATGTTTTAAGGAGCATGAGTTGTGTTTGCTATCTTATAGTGGTTCCATGAAAATGTGTGCTGGTTGGCAAAATATATGTTTTAATGGGTGATACTTGTGTACATGTATGCTAAAGCAATCTAAATTGAGATTGTGCATGTGAGTCATGTTGATTTCTTAAATCCTATATTCTTGACTGTGGATATGCATAATTATAAGAGTAGGATTGATCTTACTCTGTTTGGGTGCTAAAACCAGTAAAGTTTCACTATTGATATAACGCTTGGCGGCATATGGGAGGCTGCAAGGCGATAGGACAATCAGAGATATCCCTAGAACGTGTGGTGCCTGGCGGTGAGGAGTGACCCGCTAGGCGATAGCCTTAAAAATAGTGGGTCAAGATCTGACTAGCGCCTGGCGGTGAGAGGTACCCATCAGGCGATCTGTGCTGTGATTTTTCTTGGCAACGCTTAGGCAATGCCAAGCGATAACATAGAGAGCATTGTGCTCTGTTGGTTTGCGTTTTGTGTGTTAATGATGTGAGACTCAGACCAGGAGATGCTTGTTTGTGTCATGAGTGGGTAGGTTCATGGCTGGTGGTGAACACGTGATAATATGAGCGAGGAGATTCATATTATGATGCTTTTGTTTGAGTATATGAGCGGGGAGGTTCGCATGTTTCATGCTCACACTTGAGGGCTGGTGTGAACGGGGAGGTTCGTAGTTGTTGGATCACGTGTGTTGGACTATGGGCAAGGAGGTCCGTAGAGTTAGACTACGAGCGGGAAGGTTCATAGAGGCAGAACCACGAGCGGGCAGGTTCGTGAAAGCATCATATATCCTAGGTCCATGGCCAAGTAATTGCTTGGTGATTTGGATGTGCGTGGCCTACGAGGCTTTGGGTGAAACCTTAAGGATGAACTTTGCTATAGCATTCCTTGAGTTGTGGCTCAGAATGGTATCCCTTGAGTTGTGGCTCGGGATATTGGGTAAACACGTGGCATTCCTTGAATTGTGGCTCGAAATGACATCTCTTGAGTTGTGGCTCGGGATGATGGATGAACACGAGGAACTCTTGAGTTGTAGCTCGGGGTAACGAGTGTTGCCGATGTGAGTGTATGAGTTGTGGCTTGTACGAATGGGTCCAGATAGATTGCCCTCCTCAGTATTTGGCTGGCGAGTTTGGTAGTCTTGAGACGTTACGGACTATGTTCGTATTGGGAACTCCACCTAGCGTTATAGAGTGTGGTCTGTAACAGGTTTCCCGCACGTCTTCTACAAGTTGTGGCTTGTAGGTAGAGGCAGCAAATGGTATCTTGAGGTTATCATCTAAAGACGTAGAATGCGGGTAACATGGTGGTGGCCATGTGATATGAAATCAAAGGATAGAATTCCTATGGTGATCTATGTTTATATATTTTGAATATATATATATATATATATATATATATATATATATATATATGTGTGTGTGTGTGTGTGTGTGTGTGTGTTTTTATATACTATTAGCTCACCCTATCTGCTTGTGTTTGGCGATGATCGTGTAATTCATTACACGGGAGCAGATGATGTTGCAAGAGGTGTGGGTGAGGCATATCATCAAAGAGAGGGTTAACTGGGAAAAGCTTTTATTGGGTGTTATAATTATTGTTTTTATGAACTTTGTAAACAATGTTTTACTGAGTTATGAGTTTGGATATTGTATTGGGTTTTATAAATTATGGATATTGGATAATTTCTGATTTAATAAATGTTTTAAAATTTCCTGCATTTTTGAAAAATGAAGTATAATAAATGATGTTTAATATTTATTTCTATTTTATTTTAGTTAAATTAGTAATATCTGACCGGGATGTTATAGTATCCACCATAAGCAGAGTTGTGGAAGCAAGATGGGTGAAACCCTTTACTAATCTGGCACTATATTTGAGGACCAAGCAAAGATGCAACAAGAGTTTGCCGACTATAAGAAACGCAATGATGAGAAAATGGAAGCCTTGAAAGAGATGAATGCTAGGCTAAAGAGAAAAGTCGAGGTCGACAGGCAGCTCAAAGGAAAGGAAGTCAATGACACTGTGCATGAAGGGCAAAGGATGAGTGCCCACGAGATGAAGGAAGAGAGCGAGTATAATCCTACCCAAAGGACCAAAGGAGTAACCAATAACTCCTTAGTCAGCAAAAAAAGTCATCGACACCCTTTCGTTGATGGAATCACCGAGACCACTCTTCCTAAACAATGGAAAGCATCCACAGTTTGCTATGATAGCTCCACTAACCCTAACAAGTACATATATGTGTATACAACTAGATCAACATCTACTCAACCAATGATGTCGTCCTATGTAAGGCATTTTCTTCTAATCTAGGAGGACCTGCCCTAGATATGTTTGCCAACCTACCACCATTCTCCAAAGACTACTTTGATGTGTTAACTTCTTCTTTTTCCACTTACTTCGAAACGAGCCGATGGCATGATGTCACCTCACTCTCCCTACTTAACATAAGACAAGAACAAGAAGAGTATTTGAGAGCCTACATAGATAGATTCAGAATGACCGTACTCAAAGTTAAAGATTCAAACTCTAATAGCACATTGCACTATATGATTAATGACTTGTAGGTTGGGCCATTCGCTAATGAGGTATGCATGTACCCCCTGTTAATATGAATGACCTAGGGTTGAGGGTCACTAGGTTTCTTGCAACTAGAAGACATGAAGAAGTACAAAGCTCAGGCAAAGATCGACATTGTCTGGTTAAGAAGAAAAAAGTCGAGAAGCCACAACCCCTAAAGGTAATGCATGGCCACAAGAGCGTAAACCTGTCCAATATATGAACTACACACCCCTCAAGAGGCTCTTTACAAGCCGACCTCATCTGATCCCCAAGAAAGTTTTAGAGCTCCCCGGATGCATACATGAACAAGTATTGCAAGTATCATCATAATAACGGTCACAAAACAAATGAGTGTTAGGCCCTTAGAGACAAAGTGGAAGAGTTTATCAAAGTTGGGCATCTCAGGCGCTTTGTCAAAAGAGAAGATGAAGGAACGAGAAGGCATGACGGGGTTGGGTACCGCAAGTACGACAATAGAAGGGACGATAAAAGAGGAGACGACAGGAGACAGGAATAAAGAGCAAAAAGGCTACCACAACAAGACAATAGGCAGAAAGATCACCAAGATGAATGCTTTACACACACCAAACCAACTTAATCCAAACAATAGCTAACAATTTAAAATCACATCACCAGTGAACCAACCAACCAAAGCACAATCAAAGCACAAGAAATTAAAGTTAACGTCCCTTACCTTAGTTAAACAACCTTTTCTCTCAAAGATGCTCTCTAAAGCTATATCTAACATAGGAAAGTCTAACTTGACAACAAAGATCTCACTTGGTAATCTAAGCATATCACCTAGATCATTGAGCAACATAGATTCACTAAGTGCACCTTTGAGTCACATGCATAGCCTTATAGCTCACATGCAACTTAGAGTAAAAGTACCTCAAAAGGGATATAAAAAAAGAACTTACTTTGTTCTATTATTTGATCGAGTGATTGTGTATATCTATTTGCTACGAATGATTATACAATCTTTTATCTTCAAAAGGATGAAGGTAGCGATCAAAAATATCGAGAGAGGATAGAGAAAAAATTTAAGGAGTAATGATTTTATAAAAATGAACTTTAATTATTAGAAAATCTATTTATAGTTTAAACCTTTTATTATTAAAATATTATAGGGTTTTTCTTTTAAAAACCTTTAATGAAATTTTTAAGTTTTCACGTCTAGACAAAAATTAAGAAATTTTTAAATATTTTCATATTTTTAAAAGCATTAAGAAGTATGTGGAATATAAAAAATAAAATAAAAAATCATATTTTTATTCTTCGATCCTTGTGTCACTTAAAATTAATATTTTTTTATGATATGTATTAATCCTTTTCGCATGTAAGATTATATATACAAGTTTTATCTCTCACATTGATCGTATTAAATTTAAACATGATTTTCTTCCATGTACGATACCTATGATTCATAACAAAACTGCAAAAAGAAATTATAAAATAAGATTTGTGTAGCTGTCTTATTCAAATCGTATTTTATAAAAAAAAAATATTATATTTAACAACATAAGTATTTAATTAACTTCTCAAATAGGAGATAAAGAGAATCACTGACAAAAAATGTTATATTTAAAAAAAAAGTGTTAAGAAATATAATATTTTCTAAGTACACACATTTCCCATTTGTTCTTTAGATTGTGACTATGTTGTTTCCTCACAACCCTTACATTTCCATTTTTGGTTCACCTTTTCTTTTTCTTTTCGTGTATTTATTTTTTCCCTCTCAATTGTCTATGTAAGTTTTGTTTAGGATTCTTCCCCATTTTGTGTCCTACTAATTTTATTTGCTTGTTCTTTTTCATCTTAATTTTGCTAAAAGTGTGTTTTAATTTTCAGTACTGTGATTTTTTTACATTAGTCTTTTGGTTAAGGTTTAAGATGACTATTACAACTTATTGAACTTGTCTTGTTCATCTTGATTCCTATTTAGTTTATTTAATTAGATATTGATTAGAGTTATAGTTCATTTTTGCGTCATACCTTTGCGGAGACTTTTTCTTTCTTTTGATTTTCTATAGTTGATTGCTGTTTTTGTTTTGTATTTGATTTTCCTTAGATGTGTTTGTGGAAATGCCTCAACTAAATTCTATTAAAGAAAAAAAAAATCACTACTTTATTTTTTTTCCTTTACTTTTCTAGTTTATTTTTCTGGTGCATATGATTAAAGACGAGAACAAAAAACTGAGAATTTAGTGAAATATAACTTAAAACCAAACATGTTTTGGTTTCTTTCTTTTTATGCTATAGTATGCTTTTTGATGAGGTGTGGAAAAATGGATTATCTTGTAATAAAACTATGATGATTCATCCCTAAAAGGGATTGAGATTGACATGAGATAGAGAGATACACGTTGAATGGATTGAGACAATGTGGCATGAAGAAGGCAACTTCTAAACAAAGCCCAACATTTTTTTTCTCCCAATTTATGTTGTCCACATCACCTTTCTCCCAAATTTTAAAACCCTCTTTCTGTATGCGTGCTTACCGCACCTCCCAAAACTCAAAAGTAAGTTATATACATAGGTAGGTATAAATGAATGAATTTTGGACTTTCAAATTTCTATTAATATTAATATATGTTTATTTTATTTTTCTTATTTAGAAGGGGGCGTGGCAAAGTATATTATATATGCCCATACATACCCTATTTTTTAGCACTCTTTCTCTCTCTCCATTCCTATTGCGACTCTCTTCTCTCTCCTCTCTCTTCGCCTTTCTCTTTCTCTCTCTTTCAGATTTCTGTCTCTCTCATCTTTCTCTCTCCGGAAGGGCAAACCCTAAAGACCGTTTGCACCCACCAAGTAAGTTTTCTCTCTCCTATCTCCTCTTTCTCTCTCTTTCTCTCTTTCTTTCCGCTTTCTCTCTCTCCCTCTCTTTCCTTAAAAATTTGAATATGGGTCCTCCTTCTACCGTTCAGCTTCTGCCTCAATATAAATCATTTGTTGTGTGAATTTGTTTGTCTTCGTCATTATTACAAGCCAGATCTGTTCCCAAATTTTGGAACCCTAAAATGGGAATTGGGGATCTTCAAGCCGGGCTCCACTTTTTTGTGTGTTCTCTGTGGTTTATGGAAAAATGTAGAAACGATGATGGCGTTCGGATCGTGGGGTTTTCATTTTGCGGCGATTAGATCGAGCAAGTTCCGATTTTTTAAAGCGGAAGCGGTAAATCTGGATTTGTTTGGGCCTGATTTGATTTTGGGGTTGGTAGTCTCGGACGTTTTTGTTTTTGTTGAGTTTGGGATTTTGGGTTGCCTGTATTTTATTTTCTCAGTTTTGAATTAATTTGCATGCAGTGGAGTTTTATTTATTTTTTGGTTATGCTTTAGTTCATTGTATGTTGCCTTGTTTGAGATTCTAATGACGGGCATTGATAGAAGAAGCATGAGGCATGTTTTGAAACTTTGTGATCCTTTTGTTTCCTGTTGTGTGTAGTTGCCATGGATGATGATGTGTTGAACATGCCCAATTGGGGTTATTATGAACCCTTCAGAGGGGGACATCTTGGTCTGCAGCTCATGCCTGGTATGACTGATCGAGACACAAAGCCATATCTGCCTGCTCGTGATCCAGCTGTGTTAATGGGTGCTAATGGAACTTTTCACCCTAGAGACTGCGTTGTTTCCGAAGCACCAATGCAGTTGAACTATGTTAGAGATAATTGGACAAGCCAAAGGGATAGGTATTTCAGTATGCAGCAGCCCACAAATCCTAATTATGCTGTTCTTCCTGAAACATCAGTAGCTCCGAACTTGCAAATTATACAACCACCTGATACATCGAGAGATGAGAAAGTGGATAGAATTGAAGAGTTAGTTGTCAAAAAGGAAGGTGGCCAGTCGAAGAAAAGGCAGACTAAGGGTGCTCTGACGACCCCAAAAGCTAAGAAACCTAGGAAGCCGAAGGATAATGGCAATGTTCCAGTTCAACGTGTGAAGCCCCCGAAGAAGACTATGGAGCTTGTAATTAATGGAATTGATATGGACATTTCTGGTCTTCCCATTCCAGTTTGTTCGTGTACCGGGAGTCCTCAGCAGTGCTATCGTTGGGGTTGTGGAGGTTGGCAATCGGCCTGTTGCACCACAAATGTGTCGATATATCCTTTACCAATGAGCATGAAAAGGCGTGGTGCTAGGATAGCTGGGAGGAAAATGAGCCAAGGTGCGTTTAAAAAGGTTTTAGAGAAACTTGCGGCTGAAGGTTATAATTTTGCTAACCCTATTGATCTGAAGACTCATTGGGCTAGACATGGCACCAACAAGTTTGTTACCATCAGGTAGATAGGCGTTGCCGAGGACCTGAGACACATGACAGTTGGTCTGTTTCACCTGTATATACACCTGTGTGGTCTTTCACACAGATGTTGAGTTATTTGTTATCCAAGAATTTTCTGTTGTGGTACTTCTACCTAAAATTTGGATATTCCAGTTCTTTTGTTCTTTTTCCCTCTTCAGCTTTTATGTGATAAGGGACAACCATCTTATATGGCATCAACATTTATGTAGATGAGTTATAACTAGGTAGACTAGTTTTGGATAATTCTCATTCACCTTTATTTAAATTTGTCAAGATTTTACAATGCTTTGAATTAACTTCTCTTATTCCTTTGGTTTATTGGTTTGTCAATTGCACATTGCCCTTGTTTGTTTGATTTAGTGCTTCAGTTTTTTTAGTTGTGTATGGTTCATTAACAATCCTATCTGTGGATGCTATATGAAATGTGCTGCATTAGGTGTGCATAATCTTTCAATTGAGTTCTAGTAGGCCATGGTTTAACCTGACAATTCCTCTCGAGAGTCCTTCAGGGTTTTAGAGGTTGCACAATTGGGGGTAAGACCTACTTCTCTCCTATAATCACACCCTATATGATACGAATGTGACCTGGACTCGTAGGATAGAGATCTGTGGTATTGTCCATTGAATTAGAAGGCTTAGTGAGACTTAATTGAATGAAAAGGATGTTCCCCTGAATCTTTTTGAGCAGTGTTTAAGTAGAGAATCTAAAATTTTTTCATCAGTTCTTTCACACCCTTCCAAAGCCTTTAACACATTTGGAAGAAAATAATCATGTCTGTGTTATCTTGGGTTTCTCTAGTCCATCACTTCTTTTCCCTGTGCCTCAAAATGCAGAGTACTGTCACAATGAATTGGAATAAATGAAGACAACAGTCATGATTAGATACTAGAGATGATCTTTTTACTCTGAATAGAATGTGTTATTCGCCTCTTATTTTAGTAGTGGCATTTAGTCAGTTATTACCTGATGTAGAAATTGGTCTACATAGGTTGCCTTGCTTCTTAATACGAATAGGTTACTTTCATGTAGAAATAGTCAGTACCTGATGCCAATAGTTAGCGATGCCAATATTTCACAATTTTTTTATTTGAATGATCTTCTATATTTTGCACCCTTACTTTCTCTCAATGTTTAATGTCTTCAAACATTTATATTCGTTCAAAGCGTTTACACTAGTTCGTCGGTTCGGTGTTACCTTAAGAGATGGTCCATTTTCACGAAAAGAGATTTGTGATTCGACCCGCGAATTTAAAATAAGCAAACCTTTGTGGTTCTGTTTTATTGATAAATTATTCTTTGGTTTTGTATGCTTTTTGTCTTATATATTACATCAATCATAAAAAGGTTTCTTTAAAGAGATAAATACGTAATATAGGGTTACTTTTACTTAAGGTCCATTTGCTCGAAAAAGTCACATGAAACATGGGATAAATACCCATGCCAGTGGAAATTATAATGCTAGGGAGGGGCCTTCTTCAGAAATAAAAAAAAGATGCGCAGCATTTGTCTCATTAGAAAAAAAGGTGAACCTATTTAAAGTTCATGATTATGATTAAAAAAAGAAATAAAGCATATGTTTCACTGGCTGTTTATGCAAAACTTCATAACTAACTTTAAAACTTGCGTTTAATTATTAAGCATGGATTTTGTTTTTTGAGTTCTTCCACCCATCAACATAATGGTTTACGGAGAAAAGTTTATACCCTTTGAGTATATATTATTTTGGGTCTACTTTAAATATGTTTATATGAAAAACCTATGAGGAAGTTTTCTTATTTAAGACCACATGAGTTGGAATTTGAAAAAAATGAGGGGAGGATAAAAATTAAGTAAATATTTACACAAATTTGATTTATTAATCTTTTGTTACTTTTTATAATTATAAACATTTTAATTTAGAAATGAAATATCTGTTATCCTTTTTCTTTCCTGTTAAATCCAGTTCTTATGTCGTTAAAAAGTTAATAAGCTTTTGGCGATAATTAAAACACATTAGTATCTGGTATAAAATAAAGTTAATAATAGAAAGAATTAAAAAAGGAAACAAAAATGGAAAGTAATTTTTATGTATGTTTTATTATTGATAGGAATCAAATTAATGGACGACCATTAATTTATAATACTCTAATTTAGGTGTCTATTAGTAAGAGATATGTCTCATTAAAACTTTATTAGAAAAAAAGTTTTGGGATAAAAACCTAAAAACCTAGTGAAGAAAAAATAGTATATCATTAAGTATTCTTTAATACAATATTGTTCATCTCACATATTCTATTTCTTACCCTGATATAAACTTACATCATTAGGATGGTGAAGTCCAATCTTATGAATTCGTTGTTCAAAAGTTCTTCTTTGGTAAAGACTTGGTAAATAGATTTGTTCAATTTTTACATGAACAAATCTTTTGGATATCTATATCATCATTTCCATTGAACAACGAACTATTATCTTCATATATGATTGTTGAATACATTCTTCTTGAGGATAGACCACAAGTTTGTTGCACATGTTGAATTATAAATCTTAACAAAACACATTCATGACTTACCTCATGTAATGCTAAAATTCTGCATGATTTGATGATGTTGTTGTTGTGGTTTGTTTCACATCCATTCTTCTCGAGGATAGACCAGAAGCTTGTCGCACATGTTGAATTATAGACCTTAACAAAACACATTCATGACTACCTCATGTAATGCTAAAATTTTGCATAATTTGACGATGTTGTTATGGTTTGTTTCAGAGATCGTCATAAAATTATTGTGCTACCACATGTGAACAAATATCCTATTTGTGATAAACCATTATGACATTGTGTGGATCTAATAAATAACATGCATCTATATGACCCATTAGGACTGATTTTGAATCATTTGGATAAAATAATCTAATCCAATGTCTTCTTGTAGGTGAAAACTATATCTTGCTTAAGAAATTTACAACAAGTGCAATATTAGGTCGATTATAATTAGCAAAATACATTGGTTCTTCTATAACACTAAGATATGATACAAAGAAGTTTCATCATTTTCTTGGGGTTTAGAATAGCCTTTATCAACATCTAACAACCTCACAACCATTGGAATGCATAATGGGTGTAGCTTGTCTATTTAGAACCTTTTAAGCACCTTCATTATATAAGTCTCTTCATGTACAAAAATAGCTTTATTTAAATACTCAATTCCTAATCTCAAATAAAAAATTTCCCTTCCAAGATCCTTCATCTTAGATTCTTTCTTTAAGCAATCAATTGCATTTGTGAGCTTATTAGGAGTTATAACGATGTTTATATCATCTACATACACAATAATTATGGCAAATTCATTTACTATATTTTCATATAAATACAAGGACAAATATGATCATTTCTATACTCTTCTTTAAAGAAGTACTCATTAAGACGGTTATATCACATACATCCTGATTCCTTTAATCAATAAAGCGACTAGTTCAATTTATTGAATAATACTCTTTAGAATTTGCCTTGTTGGGAAAATTAAATCCTTCAAGAATTTTCATATAAATATCATTCTCAAGAGAAATAGGTTGTAATATCATTCATTAAATGTAAATGCAGACCTTTTTGTGAAACAAGGATAATCAAATATCGAAATGTTATTGTATGTAATACTAGTGAATATATCGTTTCACAAATCCATTTATACCCAATAGGTTTTACACCTTCAGGTGTGTGAACTATAGGTCTAAAAATCTTTCATTTAGCAAGCAAATGTAATTATGCTTCTATTACATCTTTTCATTTTGGTCAATCATTTCTTTGTCGACAATCTTCAATGATAATTGGTTCTTAATCCTCATTGCCACTCATAATTTTCATCGTTTATAAGCAAAAGTCTCGTCAGTGTTGACTTCATTTTGATTCCATATTATTTTATCCATGATATAATTTATTGAGATCTCATCATTTTCAACAATTTCAGGTATTTGAGGTTCTTCTAAAACTGAATCTTTAATTATGTGAAATAAATCTTTTGGGATTTCCACCCCTTTGATTAAGTCACCTTATATTTTAGCTTATTTTCTCATTCAAAAGTTTTTACCTTTGGAACTAATAAGCCTACCACGTTTCAAGAGTGGCTTTGCAACCAAAAGACCTACCACGCTTAAGGCGTATTATGAATTAATAACAATTCTATTTGGAACATTAGCAGCTGATATTTATGATTTAATTACCCTTTTTCTGTCAGTAAAAACATATGATAATTGATTGACTAATTTTGTAAATGAATTAACCTTTGAACTTCTAGTTCCCATTCTTTTGTATGAGGATCAAGACGAGATAATGATAATTCATTTCAACCAATATCTTTTTCCAATTGTTTTCTTTCTCCCCCTAATGTTGGAAAAACTTATTCATCAAAATGACAACCGACAAATCGAACTGTAAATAAGTCTCATGTTGATAGTTCAAGGTATTTTATTATTGGTGGAGAATCATATCAAACATACATTCTCAATCATCTCTGAGGACCCATCATAGTCTCCTTTAGTGGGGGAAATTTGGAACATATACACCACACCCAAAAATTTTAAATGAGAAATATTAGATTACCAACCAAAAACCAACTACATAACATAGTATTTTTGATAACTTGTTGGCTCGATGCGAATCAATATTGCAACATACAAAATTTCATATAGCCAAGTAGCCAATGGAAGATTATCTTTCATTAGTAATGATCTTGTAACTAGTTTTAAACGTTTTATGAATGATTTTGCAAGTCCATTTTGAGTATGAACGTGTGCTACTAAATGTTCAACAAAAATGCCAATTGATATGCAACACTCATGAAAAGCATGAGATATAAATTCACCAGCATTATCAAGACAAATGCTTGATTGCGAGTTGATAATAAACAGATGGTTAAAATATTTTTTTGGTCCCAATTTTCGTCATTTTTTGTCAAATAAGTCCTAATTTTGGTTATGTATTCTATTTCCTTTGAATTTATGATTAAAATATTTATTAAATATTTTTTTTTATAAATATTCACGGGTACCATGGATATCCGTGAATATTAAAAAATTATGCAGGTACCCGCATAACGGATACCTGACGAATATTGGAACGAATATTTATCTAGCGGGAGACCTACTACCTGTACTCTATCCGCCCTGTTGACATCCCTAGTTAGAGTTGAATTTGATAAACAAAACTAAGAACCAACTTAAATAATCTCAATTTATGATCCATTAAGGAAATCTTATGAAAATTAACCCCAAAGCTTTAGTAATTAAAATATTTCTAAAAGTATTTTACTTGTTTATGTGTTTTTCAATTATTTCTTTTCAAAAATAAAATTCACAATATTTAGTGGTTGTTATTAGTATTGTCTTTATGAATTAGTAATTGGTACTCAATTCGGAAAATACTTAGTTATTCCCAATTTTAATTATTGTAAATAAGCTGATAAACTATTACAATTCGGAAAATACTTAGTAAAATATTTTCATTTTTTTATTGTGCTGTATATTATAGAATATTACTCAATAATATATATGAACCTGTAATATTTATTTTATTGTAAAATACATTGAATTATACTATAATATTATAATTTTCTGATATATATATATATATATATATATATATATATATCAAATAAGAAAAGTGACAAATACATCAAGAAAAGTAAAAAAGTTATATATAAGACTCCTCTATATTACAAAGTATCAATTTGAGATATTTTATTTTTTCTCTTTTTATTTTTCATATATATATATATATATATATATATATATATATATATATATATATATATATATATCAATTTTAAAATTTATTTTCCGTGCACAGTATAAGTTCAAACAACGTTTATAACGAGTAGTTGCATTATGTTTTAGAGTGATATCGCGGCCTAACTCTTAACGAAAATATGTTTTTTTTTTCTTTTATACGTGTAGGTTTATTTTTCTAAAATTTTCATTGAATTCTAGATAGATTTGTAATGGTTTAGGCCTAGGAGATCTATTCTATGTATTGCCAAATTTGAATATTACCTCCTAACTTGGTAGGCTTGCGAGACAAATACATACACTTACATGCCACTCTATAAACGTACAATTTCTTACTCTATTTTTGTTGTAGTTAATGCATTGGGTGAATGTTTTAGGATATTCATAATTTCCTACTTCCATATTTATTGCTCCTTATTCATCTAAATTTGGATAACGGTTTGACATTGTTTATCCATGCTTACAATCCTTTTTAATCTTCAAAATATATTAATATTAAAGTATCAAAAATATTTTTAATATATTTTAAAATATTAAAATTAGTGTATTGTAAGAACGCAGTAGAATTATAACACCAAAACCTCATAAGAGAATTTATTTATTTTTTCTTTGTTTCGTCTCTTACTTTCCTAGTATTATTTAATTTCTGTTTCAACTACTAATTTGGAAACTCTAATAGTTTTAGTCTTCACACCTTTGCTCCACTTCGTAATATTTTCCGTGTGAGACGTTTAGAGCATTGTTCAAAACACTTTGCTTCTCCTCTTGCGTGTTGGGGTGGTTTTTTCTCCAGCAATTTGTACTTTAAGTGTCATTGGTTTCGATTCTTTTTTCTTTAACTTTGTACGTGGATCCCGACACAGCTTTCTGCGATAACACAACCACGGGGACTTCTTTTTGCACCCCTTGATTTCTTTCTGCACCTCTGTAAGTTTGAAAATCTCAAGTTTGTCATTGTGGTATTACATGGCAGCAAATTGGGATCGTGGGATTGTAATGTTGTGTTTTTGTGCTCTTGTATAGGATTCATGTGTTTATCATTGAATAAAAATAGAATGATATTTTCAGACATTAGTCTACATCAAATTATATGTATTAAATATGTACATGGTGCACATTTTGATTAAGTATTTTATAGTATATGATGTCATCTTTTACATGACGATTGTTCCATAGCAATTGGACATTTTGTGATCTAGTTATTACTACCTCGAATTATTTTATGGTAGTTGGATGCAAGCATTTTCGCAACTACTTGGAGTTACAAGTATGTTAGTCAAGCACATGATTAACTCGTATTGTATATTGGTTGGACTATGTTTGTTATGGAATAGCTTACAAATTTTTTTTTTCTTCATATAGAGATTACTTTTCGCAAAAATTATGAATATGGATAGATTTTAAAAAAAATTCATAATGGGTAAGTCCTAGGAGGGAGTAACGACTTTCAACGAAGAAGTCGTGTTGCCCTTGATGATTTTGATGGTATAGAAGGTCAATTTCGATCAAAAGTGGAAGTCATTGTTAATCAGGAATTAATTTGTCTTCTTAAATATTTTGATATGATTTTTCAATAATAAGCTACGCAATCATAAATTGATTTGTTTTCTCTAATTTTAGATTATAGGATATTTTGATATGATTTCCTAAGAATAAGTTAGGCAATTATAAATTGATTTGTTAATCATAATTTGTTTTATCAAGTAATATCTGCGTAGGGTGTTACAACATATCCGTTACAGAAATCCAGCTTAGCATCTCCAAATGTCGTTTGACTCAATTTAACAAAAAGAGCATGATTAATACTATTTTTCCAAAATGGAGACCCAATTGAGACACATAAAAATAAAGGGACCAAGTCGATATTTCTTTTTACAAAAATAGGAACCAAAGACATAATTTAACCAAAATTCAAAGAAGAAAAAGGTCCATTTCTAGCACCTGTATCTAATGAAGAGATCCTTATGCTGCCAATACTTCTAATCTTTATGGATATGTACCACCAACATATAATAAATTAAGAGCTCCTTTACTTTCAAAAGAAAAAAGTCACATAGAAAATCTTTTACAACCCACAAATTCATAGAATCATAAAGGTTTGGCAATTGTTAGTGAGGAGTGGAGTAATCCTCAAAGAAGATCACTTATAAATTTTATGGTTATCACTAAGAGTGGTCTAATGTTTTTTAGGTCAATAAATGGATCTGGTGAGATGAAGAACAAAGATTTTACTACTAAATACATGAGAGATGTAATTTTGGAGTTTAGACTGAAAAATGTGGCACAAATCATAATTAATAATGCAACTATATGTAAGGCAACATGTATGCTCATAAAATCAAAATTTCTTTCAATCTACTAGACTCCTTATGTAGTGCATACCTTGAATCTTGCATTGAAAAATAGTTGTGTAGAAAAAATTCTGAAAATATAGTGATACTTATAAAGAATGTTCTTGGATCACACAATTTTTTGATGATTACATTTATTAAAAACTTTATCATGGGACACCCTATGAGATTTTCAATGTTCAATATCTTTAACTCATTGAAGTTTCTTTTTGTTACTTCAATAAGATTTCCTTCAACCATTATCATGCTCAAAAGGTTTAAAAGTTTGAAGAAAGGACTCCAAGAGATGGTTATTAGTGATGAATGATCTTTTTACAAAGAGGATAATGTCGACAGTGTGCACAATTTGTGAAAGAAACTTTATTGACTGATAATTGATGCATGAAGATTGATTATATACTTCACTTTATTGCCCCTATTTATGATATTCTTATAAAAACATATACAAATATGATTACTCTTCACTTAGTATATGAAATGTGGGATTCAATGATTGAAAATATGAGAAAGATCATATATCAACATGAAAGAAAGACAAAAGTTGAACATTCATCCTTTTTTGAGGAAGTAAACTCAATATTAATTGATCCTTCGACTAAGAGTAGTACATATCTTCATTGTCTTGCTCATTCTTTAAATTCAAGGTAATTGTATAGTTAAATTATTTTATGTTAATATTTTATTGTAATTTTGACAATTCACATTTAATTTGTTTTTATTTTAGTTTATTTTATATTTTATTGTTATATTATTTTGGATTTTATAAATGTTTTCGCTATATTTTCAAAATAAGTGAAAATCTCAAAGATTTGGGAAGATTATCAACAAAATCAATGGAATGTTGAATAATCAAATATTATCAACTGTATCAGTTATCCACAAAGTTAGTTACTCAATTACAAGTCAGATGAATGGAAAGAATAATTCAAAAATATGAAGTTCCAGAAGATTAAAAAGATATATCTAACAAGATATTCCCGTATAAAACCAAGTACAAAGTTGTAGGTCCAATTTAGTTTTCACGCCATTCGCCCAGCAAATCCACTTGCGTAGCAAAACATGCTTTCTTTGCCCAGCGAGTCAGTTCGCTCAACGAATTGCCAGCTTCAGAAATTCTATAAATTGAGGGTCTAGCTAAGGTCAAAACACACACTTGGAGAGAAAGAAACTTGATCTAAATATACTTAACAGTAGAAGAACATTCGGAAGGTTGGAGGCACTCAATTCCATCATCAATCTAGTGTTCAATATGTTTAGGAGTAATTAACTACCTCTTTCACGGGGGTTAGGTGTAATGTATTATTAATTCTCTATGATTTCTTCATTCAATATAATTCTTTTTCATCATGTCTTATGTTTTATTCTTGTTTTAACTACATAGTCTATGAATTTTGCACATACGGGAGTACCAACTGATCCAAAAGATAGTCTGGGAAACATGATTATGATCTTCAACTTGCATGTTATAGATATGGTGTATATGTGGGAGTACCGACTGATCCAAAAGATAGTTTGGGAAACCTAAGTAGGATAAAACATCTAATTGATTTCACATGCTATACATAGATGTGATCATTGGTCATTCTTAAACATTAGCATATTGGTCATTAATGCAAACTTAATAGTAAAAATTGTTACACATAGTTTTTATTATTAAAGTTTAGGTTTGTCTGTGACAAAATCGAGGCTAGATACAAAAGATATTGTTTGTTGTTTTTACTTTGAATAGAATCATGAAACTCAATCACGGTGAAACTTTTATCTTATACTTTTCGAAATCAAGTTCATTTGTTTCCATTGTGAAAAATTCTGATTAAACCTTAATTTTATTTCTAAATTTATTTTCTTATATACACTTTTTTTATTATTTGTACCCTTGATTGGTAAACAATTCATTACTTATACGATTTGGTACACTTGTCAATTTCATAACAAATTTATAATATTATGTTAATATTTCTTTATGTATTTTTAATATTGTAAATATTATAGTCTTGAATGGTTAAGTGAAAATTTACAAAGACATGTCCCGAATCAAGATGTGGAACTTCCTCATGAAAGGAAGAAGTGTTTTAAGACGTACTTTGATGATGTGGATGTAAGGATACAATTAAATATAGAGTTTGCAAACTTTTCAAGTGGAATGGAATATTTTATGGATGTTGACTCTTTAAGGGATAGAGGAAAAATGAATGCAAAATTATGATGGATTGTTCATGGATCTCATACACCAACACTTCAAAAGATAACTCTTAAGCTACTTGGACAACTATATATGTTCTTTTTCTTGTTGTGAAAGGAATTGAAGTACCTACTATTTTATACATTCTTTAAAATGAAATAAAATGACGCCTTAAAGGAAAGAAAATTAACATTTTTCCATATTAATTTTCGTCTTTTCTCAATAAATTCCTGAAAATACAAAAATAAAAGTAAAATAAAGTGTGAAATATTGTCAAAGACAATGAAATTTTTGAAATTGGTAGCTTATCTTTTGAACCAGACTTAAAAATTGTAGTTTTAAATGAAAATGAATAAATATCAAACTCAAACATTATGATTTTTTTTATAAATGTTTCTCTTAATTTTTTTAATTATAAAGTATATATATATATATATATATATATATATATATATATATATATATATATATATATATTTTCGTATATCTGTCTTATATTTTGTCCATTTAACTGTATTTTTGGGTATATGTGTATGTGAATGTGTGTGCGCCATAGCTCTTAATTGTGTCTGGATCATTGGGTCTGTTCGGATCGTCGGGCCTGTCTAGGTCGTCGGCCCGTTCGGATCGTTGGGCTCGTCTAGTTCGTAGGGTCCATCCGACTCGTCGTGCTCGTCCGGATTGTCGGGCATGTCCGGATTGTCAGGCATGTCCGGGTTGTCCGGCCCATCTTGGTCGTCGGGCCCGTCCTTGTCATCGAGCCTGTCCTGGTCATTGGGCTCGTCCGGGTCATCGAGCCCATCCGGGTCATCGGGCCCGTTCGGGTCACTCGACTTGATCTTTGACTCTGGCTTAATGTAGTATTATTTGGGGGTTAACCCACCTTAGCCCTAACCCTAATAACCCACTAGAGAGAGGATTTTGGGGGCTCAGACTTTTTTTTTGTCCCCTCATTTGGAGACACCCTAAAAAAAAACTTTATAAAGAGTGAGTTAGAACTGATTCATGGACTAAATGTCAAATTGACACCTCTAGTGTAGATCGTTTTACTACCGTGTTAGCAAAGTCGCGTATCGTTCCCATAAGACTACCGTGTTGTTTTTATTTTTGTGGGTTGTGCATGAGAAGCTTCAAGGTCTGACTTTGACTATTGAAGCATTAGGTGACAAATCCCCCGATTTGATGGCTAAACTACAGAGTGAGGTGAAAGTTGTTCTGGAGGATGTCAACCAAATGGTTGAAGCTTCTCTGTTTTAGTCATTATTTAGCTATGACATGTGGTACTAATTAATTTTATGGACATCCACATCTGTAGACTTTTCATTCTCATGGCAGTAGTAATCAAACAACTTTTTCTTATAAAAAGGTTTACACAAATATTTACAAACATTTACAAACATTTAAAGAAATATATTTAACTCTTAAAATAAATACTTATTCAACTATGTTCAAATATTATATACAAGGGACTAATTGATCCTAAAGTTAAAGTACGAAAAATATAATTTAAACAATTATTTGTAAAACATTTTTTTAACAAGTTATTCAATTAAAGTTTCCTTAAGACACATTCATGGCTCGCAGCATATTAAGGATATGCATATGGACAACAAGATACATACAAGAAACTTGTCGGCACGCTTGTTTAGATTATTTTCGAAATTTCAGAACATACTAGTATTTGGCCTGCTTAAACATTTAGTTTAAAATTCCTAGGTTTGCCATCACACAAACTTACACAAGGAGGCATAGTTATTCTAAAGGAGATATATTATTTAATTACACTATTTTCATTCGTTGATGAAAAGTAAAGAACAGAAGTGATTTCATAAAAAAAGAAAATTACGCTATATATTTTGTAAACTTGAGGAATTCTGGTTTCTTCTATTGTGTTGTGAAGTAAGAAAACAACCCAAACATTCATCTTGAACTGTGTGCTCTGGTGATGGATTCAACTTCTCTTACAGTGCCCTTTGTCCAAGAAATTGCAAAGGAGGCGTTGACGAGTGTTCCAGAGCGTTATGTTCGTCCACTTCATGAACGACCAACATTATCATCTACCACCACCCCTTTACCCCAAGTTCCCGTCATTGACCTAAGCAAATTGTTCTCGCAAGATCTCAAGGAATCTGAGCTGGAAAACCTGCACTCTGCCTGCAAAGAATGGGGTTTCTTTCAGGTTTGTCATCAACGATTTGGTGCAAAGAATTGTCCAGATTAAAGAGTTTTGATTAATTATGTGTGCATAGTGGTTGCTCGTATTGATCATATAGGAGAATCCTTGTTCCACATGCAGTTGATTAATCACGGAGTGAGCAATTCATTGGTGGAGAAAGTGAAGAGAGGTGTGCATGAATTGTTCAATCTTCCAATTGAAGAGAAAAAAATGTTTGCGCAGAGAGAAGGAGAAGGTGTGGAGGGATATGGTCAGGCCTTTGTTGTTTCTGAGGAGCAGAAATTAGAATGGGCAGATATGTTTTTCATGCTCACTTTGCCACCGCAAGTGAGGAAACCCTACTTATTCCCCAAACTGCCCTTACCATTCAGGTTCCACTCTCTCCTTCTCTGTTCACTGTTATGCTTTCTGCTTTTCTTTTTGTTCATTATAATTGTTTTCCTCCGTTTATATCTTTGGAATTATCATGTTAAATCAGTAACTTAGTGCAGAAACAATTATTAACGATCTGATATCAAGAATAAACAAAGTTCAACTTCAAATCCGGAAATTTGTATTCTGTCTATGCCAAGTTCTAGTTTTCATCACGGATAAACTTAATAAGATTTAAGAGGCGAAACCTTGACGTTCAAGGAAACATTAAAAAATGTTAACATTGGTTTCAATAAACCAGTTTGTTTAATATTACTTAGTTTTTTACTCTATGAATTGTCTGATGGAAAGGGTCATATGCAGGGACATATATTGTCTTATAAACCATATCTATATTTTAAACTAACAGAATTAATGTAAAAAAAAAAAAAAGAGTGTCAATGTCATACGTTTAGATTAATTTTTAACCTGATTTATGTAATTATTTACAATTTTTTTCTATATATAACAGCGTTATCTAGAATGTAATAATAGCCTTGGTTGCTTGAGGGTTGATCATGATGAGAGAGAATAACATTTGTTTTTTTGGCTCTCTGACATAAAGGAATTTGAATTTGAATTCATTTACTTTGTTATAAGATGTAAATGTAAGTTTGTTAGGGAAAATGAAATAATTTTAAAATTGTATGGATAAAGATAAAAGAAAAACTGCTCATAATTAATATGATAAAATAGATTAGAGATAATATAGGCTGAGGCAAGGAGGGTGTTATCTTTAGAGAAAAAATGTCTCGATTACACGAGTGATTAAATGATTGTGTTTTCCTCTCCGATAAAAACTCATTAGATAAATCCAGTACAATTTTTAAATCTTACAAACACCAAAGTCTTTCAAATAGCAAAAATAAGGAGAGGACTAAAGTTTTTTTTTTTTAATGTATATCTTGGTACTTTTTCTTGAAAGATAATATTTATTTTATGACTCAATAATGCCTACTTTTTCCCACTCTTAATAGTCACTTCAAAATATGAAACTACATGCGACATAAACTAAATAGTAAATGAATTGTTACTTTGTTTTCATTGAACATTGAAGATACTAATTTGCATTTTTCTAATCATAATTACCATATTCTCCCACATAATTTTAAAAAATGGTAAAATAACTTTGTATTGCATTTTAGTGTAATAAACCTAACTTTATTTTAACAAATTGAATAAATATGAAGAACATGTCTCATGTGTCATGTATTATGTTAACGTGATTGAATTATCCTAGAATTTAGACAATCATTTAGTGTGAGAGAGTAGGCTTAGATTATAATATAAAGTTCATCTTATGTACTCTTATTTCTTTTTTTCTTGTTTCTTATTATTGGTTATATATGAAATTTATTGTTTGAAACGTTTTTGGTATCCATACTTATAGGTGTTTTTGTCCATAAATTCACAACAAACATAATTATTAACTTAAAAAGATTTTTTTAATATAAAAATAAAGTTTATAATAACGATGTATGCATTACAAGAAATGGGTGTTAAAAAAATTAGGTTAGGATTTATAAGTTGACTATACTTTGGTCGTGTATGGTTGGAAGTTGGAGGCAGATCACTTTCATAACATTTTTTGTCATAATAACTTTGGGTCGTTTTGAATTAATTTAATACAACTCACTTTCATTAATAGTGTACTTTTTTTTATATTAAAAGTAAAATATAAAAAACTGATAGGGCAAACCAAAAACTAGAGGCCAAATGAATGTGACTAAGTTGTTGATAATGGCGTCGCATTTTACTACCTTGAAGATGTTTTTTGTGTGGGTGTTGATTGCAGAGATGATTTAGAGAGGTATTGTGGCGAGTTGAAAAAGCTTGCTATGAAAATCATTGAGCTTATGGGAAGTGCATTGAGTGTGGAGAGAAAGGAAATTAGAGAGTTGTTTGGTGAAGGGGTTCAATCAATGAGGATGAATTACTATCCTCCATGTCCCGAACCAGAGGTAGTTATGGGACTGAATCCACATTCTGATGGTGGAGGCCTCACTATCCTTCTCCAAGCCAACGAAATGGAAGGTCTTCAGATCAACAAAGATGGAATGTGGATCCCTGTAAAACCCCTCCCCAATTCTTTCATCATCAACCTTGGAGACATGCTTGAGGTACTTAACTCATTCATCACCAAAACAATCTATCCTTGTCAACTACTCCATTTACAAATATATTCATCTATACAAAATTATAAAACATAAGAAAGGTTAATTAAAATAACTTTAATTTAAATATTTTGAACTAAATCGTTATTATACTATATAGGTGAAAATACATGTGTAATGCATGTGTATTCACTTTTTTATAGTAAAAAAATAATAAATTAATAATAATCTTTTTATTATTATAATTATAAAATTAAATAGAAATAATTTTGTCATAGATAATTTTTTTAATTAAAAAAATATTAAGTTTAAAAAATAGGTTAAATTGAGAAAAATTGTTAAATTAAAAAAAAATGGTTATTTGATTTGAAGGATAAAATTGGTAAAATAACAATTTTAATTTTTAAAAAATTTTATTTAAAGGGAGAAACCGGAAAAGAAGATGTGAATACCGAAAAAGTATAAATATTTTGTAGTTAACTTTTTAATTAAGAAATTATTAAGTTTCAAAAAAATGGTTAAAGTGAGAAAAAACGTTAGAAAAAACGGTTATTTGAAAGGTAAAATTGATAAAATAATAATTTTAATTTTTAAAATTTTATTTAAAGGGCAAAACTAGAAAGAAAATTTGGACACCAAAGATAAATTTTCTCTTTATAGATAGGTGTAGATAATTAAAAGATTTAATTAAAATAATTTTAATTTTAATATTTTCAATTAAGTTGTTATTATATTTTATAACAAAAATACTTAATTAAAGTAACTTCAATTTGAATACTTTAAATTAATTAAGTTCTTATTACATTGATTTTATCGATTAAATATTTTAAAAAAATTATATTTTATAATTGAGCGAGTGTTGTGATTTCTATCTTATGACAAGATTATGTCTTTCATGTTGACTTACAGCGACCAAATGGCATCGTCCTCATCACTATTAATATGAGTGTTAGTGTCATTTCCTATTTAAATAACATATTTATAATAAAAATAATATAAGTCATTCATCATTTTATATCATTCACAATATCTTATATTATTTAAAAAATCTCACACTTTTAACATTTGAAGTTAAGCAGAAAAGATGACAAAAGAGACAGGTCAACTAACATAAACTTAATATAAAAATATAATTTTTTTAATATAATAGATAAAAAAAACTAATAACAACTTGTGTAAAAGTATCTAAATTTACTTCTTAGAACTTAATAAAAAAAATCAAATTTATGACTTTAACCTTATTAACTTTTGACGAATCTTTCATTATTTCTCAAAATTCAATAAATCCTTTTAGCGTTTAACGAATCAAAGCTAATTCAATTAATTAATGATAACTAAGTTTTCGCAAACATGTTTGATCTTAACCTTATTATGAAACAATTGTGTGTAGATAATGACAAACGGGATTTATCGAAGCATCGAGCACCGAGCAACAGTGAACTCAGAGAAGGAAAGAATTTCCATAGCTACATTTTACAACCCTGGCATGGAAGTAACTTTAGGTCCTGCACCAAGTCTTGTTACTCCCAAAACACCACCACTTTTCAGGTCAATTAAAGTAACCGAATACTACGCAGGATACCTCTCCAGAGAACTCAAAGGGAGATCATACCTTGATACCATGAGGATCCCAAACAACGATCACAAAACCTCTTCTCATTGTTTTGATTCCAAACACACACATTCCACAAACATATGAAAAGTACACAATAGCTTCTGCTGCATGCATATTTATTGAGTTTCTGCTATACTTTTTTAGTTTCATGTGTGTTTCGCACATAATAACTTATGATACCTTTGACTACTATATGAATGATAAGCTTTTATGTCATCACAATTATCAGACATTATATTATTTTTCAGAGTGAAAATTAGAATAGAGATTTGTTTATGGTGGACATTGGTTTGTGAATTTTATTTATCTAAAATAAATATTATTTGTGAGTTTTTTCTTTTATCGGACTATTAATTCTAAGATTTTTTATTTATTTAGATGATATTACAAATTAATAAATTTTAGTTAGCTTTTTTGTTTCTAGTTTTTTGTCTTGTGAAAAGCATACATGTTATACTCTTGCTTTACCTTGGTACATCAGTATTTAATTGTCAATGATTTCTTTTTTTTCTTTCTTTCTTCTTTCGCTAGCATACATTTCTTTTTCTTTCTTTTTTTCAGTTTTCTATGTGATATCTTGTTTTAATTTCTTGAAGATGGAAATTCCCTCTCTATTATGATATCAAAGTTGTTTTTAGGAACCATTTTTTCTTGGCCTTTTTTGTTTCTGTTTCTTTTGTCTTGTATAGAGTATACATGTATACTCTTTCTTTACTTTTGTACATCATGATTTGATTGATTAATTATACATTTTTTCTTCTTTCTCTTTTCTATTTTCATTAGCTTTCTTTGTGATCTCTTGTTTTCTTTTCTTGAAGATGGATGTTACCTCTATGTTATGGTACCAGAGCTCTTCTTAAAGAGTTATGCGACCTCTACTTCTTTTTCTTGTTTTCTTTCTTCCGTTCTAAGCTTTCTTTTCTACTTTCTTCCGTGGCAGAAGAACTACCTCTCGTAAATATTTGTATGTATTTCTATCTCAGCGAGAATCTAGTTACCTGCCTTGTCTTATCCATCCTTGATGAGAATAATTATGTACCACTGATAGAGCATATATATGAAAATTGCATTAAGTGCTAAGAATAAGCTAAAGCTTGTTGATATATCCATGTCTGAGCCAAGAAAAGTTGATAAAACATATGTGGCTTGGTAGAGGTATAATAAGATGGTTGCTTCTTGAATTCTTCACTCAATTTCTAAACACATTCATTAAAAATGTCTTGTGGATGGATAGGGTGGTGAACATATGCAATGATTTCAAGTCCAAATATTTCTAAACTTGTTCCGCATTTCTAAATTAAACACGAGTGTTGTTGCGCTTAGACAAGGCAATTTCACTATTACTTAGTATTTGACAAAATTGTGTGTTAAATGGGATGAATTAGACAATTTGCTGCCAAATCCTGTGTGTATATACTCGACCAAATGTTCTTATGGTATATTTTATTGTCATTGCTTGAAGGAAACGTGAAGACGAAGTTTTGCAACTTCTGAATGACCTTAATGAGCAATATTCCAATGTGAACATGTGTTATTGATGGATCCTATACCCATCATAGCCAAAAATATTTCCTATGTCTTGTAACAAGAAAGGAAAATCAGTGGAAGTGTTCTTCAAATTATATAAAGATTAATGGTGTTGGTTCTATCAATTATCTTAACTCTCAATCGAATAACTGTAATTTTTCTTGGCGTGCAGGACACATGGAGGCAGTTCATTTCAACAAACATGGTCTTCTTCATCAAGAAAATAAAAGTGGTAAAAGCAAGAAGACGTGTGTGAATTAGGGAAAGAATGGCCTCACGGTTGATGTTTGTTACAAGAAACATGGATTTCCCCTTAGGTTGAAATTCAGCAACGCCATAAAACATGTAGGAAGTAACACAAACAACATTGAAACTATTTGTAAAAATACCAACGAGAATGCTAGAAATTCTATGTTGCACAGTGCCAATGATTTCAATACTTTTAGATTGTCGTAACAATAATATCAAACTCTCATCAACCTAATACAAAAATTTGAATCTGATAATAACATTTAGTTCTTGAACAAGTTGAGTCAATGAACACATGTGTCAAAGGTAAGCATAGAGGTAAAATCCTCTTTGTCAATACATTTAATAGAAATAAACATTGTTGGATTTTGTATTCGAGGGCTTTTGACCATGTTTCTTATTTTTTAGATAATTTCTTATCTTTTGATGTTGTTGAACCTATCATTGTTAAATTACTAATGGAAAATATGTTAACACTACTCGTAAAGGAGATGTTAAAATTAGTGGAAAATTGTGTTGCATATCCTAATTTTGATTATAATTTGATTTATTTCTATCAATTAACCTCTTCTCACAATCTTCGACTTATCTTCTTTTCAAAAACTTGTATTATTCATGATTACACCAAAGAAAGGATTGGTGTAGTTGATGTGGTATGCTATATGTTTAGATAATAATCTTTCATGGTGTTTGAATACTACTGCTCTAAGTAACATCATTGATATTTGACATCTAAGATTGGGGCATTTATTTGGTGAAAGACTATGTATTATGAAAAGACAATATCCTTTTATTGATAGTATAAGTAATTTAGTTTGTAAGACTTGCCATTTGGCGAAACAAAGAAAATTTTCTTTCAATAGTAGTAGCTCTCAAATTGAGTGTAAATTTAACCTTATATATGTTCTCACATTTTTATGAACGATAATAGATTTTTTTTCCTTTACTACAACACCCATTTTACTTGGATATTTATTTAGAAAAATAAATTTAAAGCTAGGAATTGCTTGGTTGATTTCATTGCATATGTTATGACTCAGTATCATAAAACTATTAAATGCATTCAGTCTGACAATGGCCTAGAATTTAACTTTTATGAGTCTCGTGGCATTGTTCATCAAACAACTTGCATTGAAACCCCCTAAGTAAAATGCTATCATGGAGAGAAAACGCCAATATATCATGAATGTTGCGAGGACTTTACTTTATCTTGCTAACTTAAGTGAACAATTTTGGTGTTTTTTTGTCAAGCATGTTGTGTACCTTATCAATAGAATCCCAACTACTTATCTAAATGAAACTTCTCCTTTTTGAAAAAAAAAAATCATGACTTTCTAATATTAAGGTTTTTGTTTTCTTATTAGCATTATCAATACTCACTAGAAAAGCTTGGGCTATAATTACAAAGGGATATTAGTGTTCAATCTGGTTAATCACACCATAGATGTTTCTAAAAAATTTTTCTTATATGAGAATGTTTTACCTTATCAAATTCATAATCAAAAGAATGATAATAAAGTATGTTGCCTTTGTTTGACAATTTTAACAATATGTTGCATAATGATCCATTTTCTATTATTTTTTATAATAATGATCAACAAGTTGTCCATACTAATCATAACAATGTTAATGATTTGGTTCTTGTTAATTATCGTGTTGCTCGGGTGAGAAGTCCTCTTTCACATATTAAAGATCATTAGTTCCCTATAAGTTTTGTTAACAATTGAAAGACTATTCATAATACATACCTCATATATGATTTCATGACTTATGAAAGGTTATGATTGAAGTTTAAACATGTTATTCTTGCTATTGATATTGGTCGTGAACCTAAAACTTATCATGAAGCTTTCAATTATCGTCGTTAGGAGAAAGCTATGAATGATGAGATTGTTATCATGAAGAGTCTATAAAGATTTGATTTGATGAATCCATGAGCAGCACTTGAAGACTTTTTAAAGACCAATGGTAGAAGGCTCGTTGGTGATTCAACTCTATTTAGGTCCTTGAAAATGTATTAGGGTCTATTAATATGCTAAAAAGGTTTTTTTTCAAAAGATTAATTCTATTCTCTAAATAAGATATGTAATGATCATATCAATCAGTTGAATTAACTAACAATCAACTTATTTCACCAGTTAAGTAAAACAATTGATAGGTAGTCAAAAAATTGATTAAATATGCCAGTTGACGTATCCCTAAATTAGAACCTTGGCTCAATGAAAAGTGAAAATTTTGAAAAACACTTTTAGAAATTTTATGAAGTACTTTTATATTGAGAAACCTTTGTTCTCTGATCTAGGGGGTGTTTGTGATTGTATGAGGTTGTGGTTGCTCACACAACTAGTTTCTTTAGGTAAGATCACATATCTTGAAAAATTTAGGGGAATTTTTAGGTTTGATCGTTTCTTTCTTGTATTGTGTTATGTTTCCCTTTTCTAGAGGGTGTCCAAATTGCAACATGGTGTTGCATAGGTAGACTGCTTCTTCACTAACACGAAACATGCTTTTTACGTCTATTATTTTTGGCTTTTTACGTTAAACCAAGATCATATCAATCGGTTGAATTAACTAACAATCAACTTATTTCACCAGTTAAGTAAAACAATTGATAGGTAGTCAAAAAATTGATTAAATATGCTAGTTGACGTATCCCTAAATTAGAACCTTGGCTGAATGAAAAGTGCAAATTTTGAAAAACACTTTTAGCAATTCCATGAAGTTCTTTAATATTGAGAAACCTTTTTTCTCTGATCTAGTGGGTGTTTGTGATTGTATGAGGTTGTGGTGGCTTACATAACTAGTTTCTTTAGGTAAGATCACATATCTTGAAAAAGTTAGGGGGATTTTTAGGTTTGATCATTTCTTTCTTGTATTGTGTTATGTTTCCCTTTTCTAGAGGGTGTCCAAATTGCAACATGGTGTTGCATAGGTAGAGTGCTTCTTCACTAACACGAAACATGCTTTTTACGTCTATTATTTTTGGCTTTTTACGTTAGACCAAGATCATATCAATTGGTTGAATTAACTAACAATCAACTTATTTCACCAGTTAAGTAAAACAATTGATAGGTAATTAAAAAATTGATTAAATATGTTAGTTGACGTATCCTTAAATCAAAACCTTGGCTGAATGAAAAGTGCAAATTTTGAAAAACACTTTTAGCAACTCCATGAAGTTATTTTATATTGAGAAACCTTTTTTCTCTGATCTAGTGGGTGTTTGTGATTGTATGAGGTTGTGGTGGCTCACACAACTAGTTTCTTTAGGTAAGATCACATATCTTGAAAAAGTTAGGGGGATTTTTAGGTTTGATTGTTTCTTTCTTGTATTGTGTTGTGTTTCCTTTTTCTAAAGGGTGTCTAAACTGCAACATGGTGTTGCAGGGGTAGAGTGCTTCTTCACTAACATGAAACATGCTTTTTATGTCTATTATTTTTGGCTTTTTACGTTAGACCAAGATCAAACTTAAATAAAGGAGATGTAAATTTATGTTTGTTGTTTGACCAAAAAACGTAAAAATTGACCAAATTAAAAAAAATGATAACACGTGATCGTCCCTTTCTTCCTCTTCAAATAACCCATACCAGATCTTCTTTCTTCCTCCTCCATTCTTTGCATCACTATTAGTTCGTAATGGTGAAGTTTGGTGTTTGTTGTAACTTATTGTGGTTTGATGGAGATGTTTCAATGAGCTTTGTGATTGTGGGATAACATTTTTGGTGGTTGCTTTGTGATGCATCTAGTTTGGTTTAGGTGTGGGACACAGTGGTTCACACCTTTTTGCAATGAAGTTGCATGGTGTTGAGCATGGAGGGGTTGTGTGGTTTGGTGGCTATTGGTAGGGCGTATCTCCAAGCAAAATGCAAAGTTGCAATGATAGAGAAATAAAAAATGTACCTTGTGATTGAAAGTCTGCAACAAGAAGCCCAAACACAAAGCTACAACGATGAGTATCACAAAGGCAAACCCAAACGTCTTTGATGCAAATATTTTCTTCATCAGAGTGTTGGATCGTTGTTGTTGAGAGGGATGAAGAAAAAATCGCAAGGGAGAAAGTGATTTCTAGGTGGTACTACAATGCTAAAGTAAACAAATTTATGTCTTATCTGTTGACATCAAACATAAAAGAAACTTTTTTATGTTTGACCTATGTACATCAAACGTAAGTTTACACTTGTCATGATTAGTCAAATGTAAATTTATGTATGACATGCATATGTTAGACATAAGAAAATCTCTTGTATGTCAAATGTGCACAAATCATACGTAAATATTGTCCAATTAATTACAAAAATGTCATCGCATATTTTCTTTTATGTCTAATGCCTTAATGTCATATGTAAACTTGGTGACGTGGAAGAAAACTTTTGTGTCGGTGCTTGTAGGTTTCAAGAATTGTGTTCGATATTGCAAGATATTGTGTAATTGTGTTTCTTGTTTAGTGGAAAGCTATGCTAATTACATAGTTAACCGGATTTAGGTCGCAAGAGTGAACCAATATAAAAATTCACATGTCTTAATATTTTCTTTTGTTAATTGATCAAGTTCTTTTATCTCCCTTGGTTTAAATCAAGACTTTCATTTTACCACATTCAATGATGTTTAGCGTAGTTGTATAAATACAAATTGAAAAAATAGTTCATTGTTATTGTTTTTTTATCAATCTGCATTAAGTGGTAGAGCTTTGACTGTTTAAAGTTTGAATAACATGAAAAGTGTGATATTGGTCCAACCTTTTAATCTAGTGATTGTATTTTGGAATCAATTAAAATGTTCATACTTTATAACAAAGGTTCTGGAATTCCATTGATCAATTGGATTGAACAAAAGTTTGTAAATTTTTTCAATAAACAATTGATTTATCAAGTCAAAATTCAACCACCCTTTTTTTGCCTTAAACATTTTAATTCAATAATTGGTTTCTAGAGCTAGTTCTTGTAATTTTCTCAAGAATAAATCCTAAAAATTTGTTTTCAAAACCATAGTCGAGAATAAACTCCTTTTTGTTGAATGTGTCTTTATTCATTGACATCCTATGTTTAGTGATGTTAATTACACATTTTGGAAATTAAGGATGAAATTTTTTATTTAATCTATTGACCAAGGAATTTGAGATGCTATTATGAATAGGACATTTGTTCCAAAACATAATCAATAATAAGCAAGGATGCAACTCGTGGAACCTTTGGACCAAGGAGGAGAAAAAGAAAGCACAATATGGTTGCACTACAAAGAACATCGTCATGTTTACACTTAATATAAATGGGTTTTTCATAGTATCTTAATACATTTGTGCCAAAAAAAAAGTGGGACATGCTAGAGGTAACTCATGAAGGCATGGGTGATGTGAAAAAAAGCAAGAAAGCATGCACTAATTCAAGAATATGAGTTATTAGTTCTTGTAATTTGCTCAAGAATAGATCCTAAAAATTTGTTTTCAAAACCATAGTCGAGAATAAACTCCTTTTTGTTGAAGGTGTCTTTATTCATTGACATCCTATGTTTAGTTATGTTAATTACACATTTTGGAAATTAAGGATGAAAGTCTTTATTTAATCTATTGACCAAGAAATTTGAGATGCTATTATGAATATGACATTTGTTTCAAAATATAGTCAATAATAAGCAAGGATGCAACTCGTGGAACCTTTGGACCGAGGAGGAGAAAAAGAAAGCACAATATGGTTGCACTACAAAGAACATCATCATGTCTACACTGAATATAAATGGGGTTTTCATAGTATCTTACATTTGTGCCAACAAAAAAAAAAGTGGGACATGTTAGAGGTAACTCATGAAGGCATGGGTGACGTGAAAAAAAGCAAGAAAGAATGCATTGATTCAAGAATATGAGTTATTCAAGATGCAATTTGGAGAAAACATTACTAATCACTATAAGAAAATTCTTCATTAGTAACCAATTTTAGTGACCAAAAGTTGTTAGTTACTATAATTACTAATTGAGATACAAGTTTACAAAGCAAGAAAAGTATTGGTTACTAAAATAGTTACTATTATGGATAAAAAATTATAATTGGTCACTAAATTGGTTTTTAAAATTAGCTACCATAGTTTTGGCTACCAAAGAAAACTGGTCACTAAAAATTAGCTACCTAAGTTTTGGCTACCAAAATAACTTAGTTACTAAATTGTTCTCTAATTGATTAGTGACAAATTTAGTGACCAATTATAATTTTTTATTTATATTAGTGACTATTTTAGTAACCAATAAATTTTAATTTTGTAAATTGGTATCTAAATTAGTCACTACAGTGACTAACAACTTTTAGTCACTAAAATTGGTTACTAATAAGACATTTTCTTGTAGTGAATGTGTAAAAGAAATTTACACATATTGTAAATCATTTTATTGGTCTAGGGAAAGACTTTGATAAGGAGGAACTAAATATTAAAGTGTTGAAATGTCTTGATAAAAGCTGGTAGCTGAAAGTCACAACCATTTCAAAGTCCAAGGATCTTTCCACCATGATTACAACTTCATTGTTTGGCAAACTCAAAGAGCATGAAATTGAAATGAATAACTAAATGAGCATGGGAGTCATGAGAAGAAAATGAAGAGCATAGCCTTGAAAATTAGTGCTCTTAAAAATGTGGGTTCTGATGAGGAAATAGCAAAAATCAATGACAGTGAGAAGTTGAATCTCCTAGTCAGAAAATTTGGGAAATCCCAAAGGGAGAAAGGTTAAGATAGAGGTAATCCAAATAAGTATATTTCTTAAAGAACATATGCTAGTACTTCAAATTTTACTTGTTATAATTGTGGAAAACAGGGATACGTTAGAGTTGAGCGTCGAAACTTTAACCAAACAAAAGATATGAATGTTGACAAGAGACAAGAAACTAAGATAAGAGAAAATGGTGTTGGAAATATTCAATATAATTTAAAAAATAAATAATTAAAATAAAATCATATTGTTACTCATGATTTTATGGACTATTGATTTTATGGATAAATGTCATTTATGGGTAAAAAAAATTAACTTTATTAATTTATTTTGTTTTAAATCAGATTTATTCCAATTGACTCGCAAATATCTCTCTTATACCAATAATACCACTTATTTGCATAGGAAAAAGACACAACAAACACGCTAGCTCATTAAAAATTGTTTTTAGTTTTATGCTCTATATTGTCTTTTAAGACATTGGTTTTCATAAGGTTCAGATATCATTCACTACATTATTGTTATTATTATTATTATTATTATCATTATTATTATTATTGTTATTAATATTATTAATTGTTGTTTAATTTTATGAATTTTTTGTTATCCATATCTCTTTCTTATTCTTATTATCATATATAATAATAATAATAATTGTTATTTTTATTAATATTTTCCTAACAAAGAGAGCCTTTATAGTACGGGGGATAATAATGATTCAATAAGTTGTTCATCACAAGATGAAGATGAAGAGACAAAGTTGTCTTATGATTGGATGTGAATCATCATCTAGTCAAACAAGTTCTATGTCTTCAAAAGATAATATTCTTATGATGAGAAAGATGATGTTATCTTATGTTGGGAAAAACGCATCATCAATTAAGAATACTACCGTCTTTACCCCCAAGAATCACCTATTAATAGAGAAATAAGATTAATAAAAAGAACACAAGAATATAATTTGGAAACTCCGAATACAAAGAAAAACCACAATCGTAGAAAATAATCACTATGTGTAAATTTGTACAACACATAAAAAACACTCTCAACCTTTTGACCCCAAGTACACCCACACCCTCCAGAGCAAGAATTTAGCTACACCTCACAACACTCTATTACAAGAGAATAAGAAAAGCCAAACACTAGCTCAAAGTGTCTTTGACTTGGGGCAAGGAACATCATGGACTTAAAGTTCATTATATAGTCACTAAGACCCATCCCCTAGGTTATCCTAGGTGATATGAGACTTATCAAGACATGTTATTTTCATCATCTCAACATTCTCCACTTTGATTAAAATAAACACATCTTCATTGCATATATCAACAATCATACTCCACTATATAGAGTATCACTTGGAATCAAATCGTCCCAAGAATTTTCATTTGGAATCAAACTATCCCAAGAATTTTCACTTGTAATCAAATCATCCCAAGAATTTCCACTCGGAATCAAACCATCCCAAGAATTTCCACTTGGAATAAAACCATTCAAAGAATTTTCACTTGGAACCAAATCATCCCAAGAATTTCCACTTGGAATCAAACCATCCAAAGAATTTCCACTTGGAGTTAAACCATCTCAAGAATTTCCACTTCGAATTAAGTCATCCCAAGAATTTTCATGTACCTTGCATCAATTCTAACTAATGCTCGTGTATAATCACTACGCATAAACACCATATACCCTTCGTTGGAACCATGCCACATACCACGACGCAAAACCACAGAACCTTGCAAAATCCCACAGATTGAACGTCTGCATTTCACAACCACCGTGCCGTTTGACTCCCTCGCCAGAGACGCAACACCTGTCGACGTAACACTTATTGACATAGCACCACTATTGACTCCCACCAGAGCGGATCTATAAACCGCAAAGCACTTCCTCCACACATATGTCGTAAACTGTGACTCACACAAATCATCTCTATTGTACATCACTCACCGGGCCATGCAAGCACCAACTATAAGATCCGCTAAATTTAATTAATTAATAAATGCGGGTAGAGGGAGTCTTTATGACATTTAATTTTGACAAGTATGATGTGGAAAAGTACTAGCTCAAATGGTTGAGAGTACTTGATTGTGTGAGAGGACTTGGGTTCAAGTCCTATGTGTGTCGTTTATATGCTATTTAATTTTGCTAAAATTAGTTTTGGCATGAAGGTGAAAGGGTAGAGAAAACCCTAGCTAAATGAGCCTCCAAGGGAGGCTGGAAAAATAGTCCATAATGACTAATTGAATGACAATTATCATGAACATTAAGCCATTTTCGTTTTAGCACATTAAACTACCATTAAGGCACCATTAAAAGTCAAATTTTGAGTGGGAAGGAAGGTTTTCTATGCTGCCATAGTGAAAAGAGTACGAAATTGGAGAGTGTTATGTGATAATTGAGTGAGAAGGAGAGCTAATGTGGGAAAACAAAGGGCGTCCATTCTTATCAAAGAAGAAACCAAGAACACCAAGTTTAAGCGAAGGAATCCATGTTAGGGGAGCTTTACGCGTTAAGATTATGTTTAAGTCTGATTGGCATGTAAATATAGTATGATTATGCTTGAATTATTTTATTCCGTTTAAGCTAGTATTTTTGGAAATTTCCAGAAACTGCCTGGCCGGCGATGAACTGCCGCTAGACTACTCCTTCTTTTTCTAGGCCATTCTGGGTTCTTGTAAAGGAACCGTCTACCAACAATTATCGTTAAATAGCCTTTTTGACCAACATTGACCCGCCCTTGCCCATAGTTGACTACTGACTAGTTTTGACTCTTTGACAGTCCATTGAGAGGCTGCCACGTGTTAGAGTAGTCTCTCTCTCTCTCTCTCTCTCCATTAGGGTTTGGCTGTCGTGAGTGGTTCAGGCGAAATTATGGCGGTTGTCGCAGTGGCTACAAAGTTGACGCAGAAGGTGTTACCAGGTTCGCGGTTGTCGCAAAGAAGTGGCTTCAAGTTCGCGTTCTCAAGTAGGGATGGTGGTTGCACGAGGGGCTCGTGGCTACAAGTCACGGTGGTGCTGCCATTGAAGGATCGAGCAGGGTGACTTCATATTCGTGAATGCAGGTGCTGGCATGAGCGCGTTCGTGACTTTGAGTTCATGACTTCGTGTTCGAGCATGGTGTTGCCATGAACGTTGCTGCGATGACGAAGGTGCAGACCGTGAATGGTGGCTTCGACAGCGTGCTGAACGAAGACGGTGGTGGCGCGAAGACGACGCAATGTAGCTCCGCGTTGGTCGCTGCACGTATCGTGAGCAATCTTGGTGTCGCAGTGGTGGGCCTCGACGTGGTGCGATGATGGTGCAGCCATGGTGATTCAGGCGGGAGAACGACGATGGTGGCAACGTGATGAACGGGGAAGATGAGGCGCGAGTGCAGGGCTGCTAAAGGTTCTCGTGCCGGAGATGTCATGCGAGAAGATGGTGGTTGGCGCAAAGGTGCTGCCGGAGGTTCGCGTGCCAGAGATGTTGTGCGATAAGATGGTGGTTGGCGCGAAGGAGGCAGGTCAACGAAGGTGCGGTGGCGACCGACGGCAAGGGCGACAGCTGCGACATGGAGATGGTGGGAGAGAAGGAATATTAGGGTTAGGGTTTCTGAGTGTGTAAGGAAGAGAAGGTTATGAGGTGTCAAGTTGTAATTGGTTATTTTAGTGAGTGGAGGATTGATGATGTGACAATTTTTAGTGGTTATTTTAATGAATGGAGGATTGCCATGTGGCGTAATCTGGTTGAGTGGAGAGTAAGTGGTATGAGGGGTGCAAATTAGTCAAAGTAGGGGTGCAAAACAGAGTTAGATGACCCAATTGCAGGAGGGGTGTGTAAAATGAAAATTGGAGGTGTATTGAGCTCCTGAAATCTTCTTTTCCAGAATTAGATGGCCCAATTGTAAAAGGGGTGTGTAAAAATGAAAATTGGGGGTGCATTTAGCTCTTGAATCATTCCTTTCCAAATTTCTGATTTGGGTCTTATTTTGTAACTTGAAATATTCCAAATTCACACTCTTAAGGACTTAATTAAATTTTAGTTGCATTATTAAATGATAAGAATATCCAATAATATATTATGCAACTAAAATGAATTCTTAAGCGCAAAAATGATATTAAATCCCTAAAATTTAAACACTTAATGAGGGCAAAAGTTCAAACTCATCACACCCTTCAAACGGTTTGGAAGTGGAAAGTGCATGGCGTCTCATGAACAGTGCCAAGTGATATTGTCGCAGCAGAATCATGTTTTGCTTATTTTGATGTGCGTGGTCTACAAGGCTTATAAGATATCTTAAAGGTCGGCTTGTTGGTGTTCATTGAGTGGTGGCTCGGAACATATCCCTTGAGTTGTGGCTCGAGATAATGACGTGTACGAATGGGTCCAGTTAGATTGCCCTCCTCAGTAATTAACTGACGAGTTTGGTAGTCTTGGGACGTTACAAATGTAATTCTTATTGGAAACTCCACCTAGCGTTACAGTGTGTGATCCGTAGCATGGTTTCCCGTACGTGCTCTATCAGTTGTGGCTGATAGGTGTGGCAGCAAGACATCTTGAGGTACTTCCTAGAACATGTAGAACATGGTTGACATGGTAGTGGCCATGTGTGTGAAATCAAAGGATGGATTTCCTTTGGTGAGGTTGTGATATGTATCTGTTATATATATTTGTTTATTCTGTTAGCTCACCCTATCTGCTTGTGTTTAACGATGGTCGTGTACGTGGTACACGGGAGCAAATGATATTGTAGGTGGATCTGGTGAGGCCTAGAGACGGAGCAGGGCTAATATTGGGATAATATTTTATCAGAGTTTTACTAATTATGTATTTTAAGAATTTTGTAAACATTTGGAGTATTTGAGCATGGTTTTTATATATTTTGGAATTTTATGAATTATGAAGTTTGAGTTACATTATATCATAATAAAGTTTTAATTTTTCCACGTTTTTGGGAATCTAAGTTATAATAAATGAAATTTTAATTTTTATTTCTTTATTATGTTAATTAAATCCGTAATATCCGGTCGAGATGTTACACCAACTACGACCTCCTCCGCAGATCTAGGAACATCTCACCACACATAAACTCCATTGCAAATCCAACACGACTCACAGTCCTTGCACCTCCACGAACCCAACTGCAGATTCAGTGTGTCAACACAACACTGACAATGATCCTTCCATCAAATTTCTTGTTGCAACTTCAAGATGATTTTCCAACAACAAAGAATTAATCTTTTTTGATGTGGAAGATTAAAGTAAGCTACAACCATAGAGCATACTAAGAAAAAATCCTACCGAACCATAACTATTGATACCACTTGTTGGGAAAAACACATCATCAATTAAGAATATTACCGTCTTTACCTTCAAGAATCACCCTATTAATAGAGAAATAAGATTAACACAAAGAACACAAGAATATATCGTGAAAACTCCAAATATGGAGAAAAACCACAACAGTAGAGAATAATCATAATGTGTAAATTTGTACAACACAAAAAAAATACTCTCAACCCTTTTACTCCAAGTACACCCATACTCTCCAGAGCAAGAATTTAGCTATGCCTTACAACACTGTATTACAAGAAAATAAAAAATGCCAAATACTAGCTCGAAGTGTCTTTGACTTTGGGTAAAGAACATTTTGAACTTAAAACCCATTATATAGTCACTAACACCCACCCCTAAATTATTCTATCCTATACAATGTGAGACTTTTCAATACATGTTATTTTCTTCATCCCAATATCTTATCTTATGATTAGTCATAGTTACAATCCACAATCTTGTGAGATACACCTTACTTTTATTTATTTAGAGACACAATCTTTAAAATAATATTTACCCGGCAAAAATAAATAGACAAGTTAGTTAATGTTTTATAATTTTTAGGTTAAAATACTCCGTTGGTCCTCGTTTTTGTTGCAGAATCTCAATTTGGTCCTCGTATTTTTATTAGTCTCAATTAGGTCCTCATTTTTGTAAATTAGTATCAATTAAGTCCTTTCCGTTAGTAGATAACTAACACCATTAAGTAGGTGCCACGTGTTAGCTCCTTGTTTTTTTGAATTTTTTGAATCTTTTTTGAATTTTTTTTAAATTTTTTTTTAAAAAATATTTATGCCACATGTCACTTATTAGTGTGCCACATGTCAATCTAATATAGTGACACGTGTCAAATTA